>OKWK01000228.1_pt1 | contig 42092 bp, 44 predicted proteins | sample 1607181 | NCBI WGS metagenome assembly OKWK01 (sample SAMN07501053, study PRJEB24779) | human gut metagenome | isolation source: stool | host: human infant | place: USA: Pittsburgh, PA
AATGGTGACTCCTAGGGGAATCGAACCCCTGTTACCACCGTGAAAGGGTGGTGTCTTAACCGCTTGACCAAGGAGCCTAGCTTTTTGTTATTCCGCTCTCGCGACCTAACAAAGAATATGATACATGAAAATCTTAAAAGTGTCAACAGTTTTTTTAATTTTTTTTATGTTATTTTTATATTTACTATAAAACATAGAGAAAAAGCCTTTTAAAACTATATATATTTATGTTTTTTATTACTATTTTCTATATTATCCTATCAGAAAAAACACTTTCCATTATAATTAATGCAGTATCTTCTATAGCTCTTTTTGTAACATCTATAACTTTACATTTTAATTTTCTCATAATCTTGTCCGCAAATTCTAATTCATCTAAAATTCTTTCTGCATTAGCATATTTAAGCTCTGTAGGAATTTTCATCATATTATCTACTCTATGCCTTCTTATTTCGATTAAATGCATAGGATCTATTGTAAGACCAACTATTTTTTTTCTATCTATTTCAAACAATTCCTCTGGAACTGGTACCTCTGGCATTAAAGGTATATTTAAAGCTTTTATACCCTTATTTGCTAAATACATACTTAATGGTGTTTTAGATGTTCTAGACAATCCTATTAAGACAATATCAGCATGTTTTATACCTGAATGATCCTTACTATCATCATATCTTATGGCAAACTCTATGGCTTCTATTTTTTTATAATATTTTCTGTCCATATCCCAAACAGCACCTGGTTTATACTCTGGTGTTTTATTTAATATATTTGACACTAAGCTTATGCAAGGCCCTAATACATTAGATATATGAATGCCAGATTCTACACATCTTTGAACTAAAAACTCTCTTATGTCTACCAAGACAATAGTAGATATAATCATAGCCTCATTAGGTTTTTTTATTATATTTATAAGATTGTTGACATCTTCAAAGGTTTTAATATAAGGTACTCTTTCTACTTTTACAGAATCACCAAATTGGTATGCCGTAGCATTAGCTACTTGTTCTGCAGTTTCACCAATAGAATCTGATACAGCATATATCGTAAACATAATCTCTCTCCTCTACACTAATCTTGATAATTCTACTAAAGCACAACCTTCTACAGCATCAATATTGTTTTCTTTACAAAAATTTATTATATCCTTACTTTCTGCTCCTGGTTGGATCAATATTTTATTTATTCCTAATTTTGATGCTTCTTTTACTATATCTAATCCTTTTATTGGATTAATGCATAAATCTAATACATCTATGTTATATGGTATGTCTTTAATATTGCTAAATACATCTTTTGTTTCACAACCAGGTTTTACTCCTGCTACATTATATCCCTTTTCTTTTAATTTATTAAATATTTTATATGCATATTTTTCTTCACTAAGTACACTACCTGCTACAGCCCAATTTTTATAATTTAAAAAATCATAAGCCTTCAAAAGTATACCTCCTTTTATTTATAATAAATATTATAATATTTATTATAAACATTAAAGTTTTATAAATTCATATGAACTATTTTGTTATACTTATATATAATTATAACATTTTTCCAATACTAATTATATTGATTAAATAAAAGTTTACTAAATTATCTAAAAATTAAGGAGAGATTTATTGTGTATCATAAAATTATAATTTTAGGTGGAGGTGCCTCTGGAATTACAGCTTCCATAATATCAAAGGATATGGGTTCAGATGTAGCTATATTAGAAGGTAATGATAGAATAGGTAAAAAAATTTTAACTACTGGCAATGGTAGATGTAACATAAGTAATGAAAACTTATCTTCCTGTAGATATTTTGGGAATAATGGGGTTTTTCACAAATCTATTCTATCTCAATTTAATCTGCAGGATACAAAAAATTTTTTTAATAGCTTAGGACTTCCATTAATTACTCTTAATGATGGTAAAATTTATCCTATGTCTTTACAAGCCTCATCTGTATTAGATATATTAAGATTAGCTTTAGAAGATAGAGAAATACCTATTTATTTTAATAGTAAAGTTAAAGATATAAAAAAATCTAATAAGGGATTTAACATTATTACCGATAATGAAGTTTTTCAATGTGAAAAATTAATAATGGCTTCCGGTGGAATGTCAGCTCCTAATACTGGCTCTGATGGTTCAGGTTTTAAGCTATCAAAAAATTTAGGTCATAATATTATTGATCCCGTTCCTGGATTAGTTCAACTTAAATTAGATTTTCCTTATCTAAAAGCTTTATCTGGAATTAAATTTGATGGTAATGTAAAACTTATAAAAAATAAGGAAGAGCTAAGAGAAGAATTTGGAGAAGTGTTATTCACTGATTATGGCATATCTGGCCCTCCTATCCTACAATTAAGTAGCATAGCCTCTAGATTATTAAAAAACAATGAACAAATTTATCTAAAAATTGATATGTTACCTAATATGAGTAAAGAAGATTTAATAGACTTATTAGAAAATCATTGGGGAACTTTTTATTATAGAAGTATTTATGCTTCTTTTATTGGTATAATAAATAAAAAATTAATCCCCACTATTTTAAAATACTGTGGTATAAAAAATATTCATATTCCTTGTCAAGATATAAATTGGCAAGAAAAAGAAAAAATATTCAATACATTAAAAAATTGGACTTTTAAAGTAACAGGCACTAACTCTTTTAAAAATTCTCAAGTAACTTGCGGCGGAGTAGATACTTCTGAAGTTTCAAATAGGAGTTTAGAATCTTTAAAAATTAAAAATCTTTATTTTTGTGGAGAAATTTTAGATGTAAACGGTGATTGTGGAGGTTTTAACCTTCAATGGGCTTGGTCTTCTGGATACATAGCTGGAAAAAATGCTTCTTTAAAATAAAAAATAAATTGCTAGAAATGCTTCTAAATTAATCTTTTTAATTAGAAAGCACTCTCTAGCAATTTATAAATATATAATTTATTTTTCATAATAAAAATATTTATTTAACCCAAATACTTTTTGCTAATGTAACTCTTTTTCCTTCTTCATTTTCTACTTTATGTACAAAAACAACTTTCTCATCATTCTTAGATACCATTTCTGAGAATACATTTATATTATTCCCATATTTTACTTCCTTTTCATAGTTTATAACAAAGTTTTTTAAAGTAAAATTCAATACTATATCAAGAGGTATAGTTTCTATAGTCCATGATATATATTTTACATTGTTTACATGTAAATTAGTATCTATATCACTATATCTTACCTTAAAATTATTTTTATAAGAAAAATCTTCTGGTAATTTTATCTTGTCTATTTTAAAAGGTTCTTCTTTATTTTCACTTAAACCATAAGCCTTTAACATATCTTCAGTAACTTTTATAGGTTTTCTTTTGTTTATATCTATTAAAAACCATATACTATCTCCTGTTACTATCACTTTACCTGTACTATCTATTATTTGAAATCTTCTATAAGCATAAAATTTTCTACAAGACAGTGGTATAGTTCTAACTATTATTTTTTCACCAAATTCAGGATATCTTTCAATAGTTATATTCCATTTATATAATACCCAAGCTTGCTGTTTTTCTTTTAAATATTGTAATCCTACACCTAACTTTTCAGATTGTTCCAAAGAAGCATCTTCAAAATAATTAATTATTGTAGTAAGCAATGCTCTTTTCTTAAAATCTATCTCATGATAATTTATTTCAAAATGTTTATCTGTTATTACTGGCTGCATTTTATCCCCCCATTATATAAAATATAATTTAATAATAACAAACTTTTTAGCAAATATAAACTTAATAAAAAGAACTTCATGTCAAAACACATGAAGTTCTTTTTATTTTACTTATTTAGTGCTTCTAATAATGCATCTAATTCCATTCCATGTACCATTGCAGCTTCAGCTAAAGTTTCACTTTGTGCAGATGGACATCCTACACAACCCATTCCAAAGCTCATTAATATTTCAGCAGCTCCTTCATGATTTCTTACGATTTCGCCTATTGTCATATCTTTAGTTATTTTCATAACATAATACCTCTCTTTTCCTAAATTTAATTATTATTATATCAATAAATTAGCATTCTTTAAAGATATTATACTTATTTTTTATATATATTAATATTCTTTATTACTATGCCCTATAATATACATTAAATTTCTGATATCATTATAGTTTGATCTCTTTTTGGACCTACAGAGACTATAGATACTTTAGTTTCCGTGAAATCTTCTATTTTCTTTAAGTATTTTATAACATTTTTAGGTAGATCTTCATAACACCTAGCACTAGCTATACTGTCATCCCATCCTTCAAATTCTTCATATATTGGTTCACATTTTGCTAAATCCTCTAAACTAGCTGGAACATAATCTATAATTTCTCCATTTAATTTATATCCTGTACATACTTTTAAAGTATCTAATTCTGCTAATGTATCAATCTTTGTTACCGCAAAACTTGTAAGACCAGACACTCTAGCTGAAGTTTTTAATATAACTAGATCTAACCATCCACATCTTCTCGCTCTACCTGTAGTAACACCAAACTCATGACCCTTTTCTCTTATCCAATCTCCAGTATTATCTAAAAGTTCTGTAGGAAAAGGACCTTTTCCTACTCTTGTTGTATAAGCTTTTGCTATACCTACCGCACTAGTTATAGCTGTTGGACCTACACCAGCTCCTGTACAAACTCCTCCAGCTATTGTACTTGAAGATGTTACATAAGGATATGTTCCATAATCTATATCAAGTAACGTTCCTTGAGCACCTTCAAATAATACTTCCTTACCCTCTTTTATTTTTTTGTTCACTATAACAGATATATCTTTTACAAAAGGCTTTAACTTTTTTGCATATTCTAAATATTCATTATAAGTTCTATTATAATCTAAAGCTTCTTCTCCAAATACCTCTTTTATAATTTTATTTTTTATTTCTAAGTTTTCTTTTAAATTTTCTTTAAAAACTTCTTTATGTATAAGATCACAAACTCTTATACCGCTTCTCTCCATTTTATCTGTATAACTTGGTCCTATTCCTTTTCCAGTAGTTCCTATATCTTTGCTTCCTCTAGCTCTTTCCTTTACTCCATCCAATACTTTATGATATGGCATTATAACATGAGCTCTATCACTTATTATTAATTTATCTGGCGTTACTTTTACTCCTAAAGATTCTAAATAACTTATTTCTTCAAATAAAGCCTTTGGATCTAAAACTACTCCATTTCCTATTACATTTACCTTATCATCATAAAGTATACCTGAAGGTATTAAATGTAATTTATATTCCTTTTCTCCAACAACCACTGTATGCCCTGCATTATTGCCACCTTGAAATCTTACAACTACGTCTGCATTTTCAGCTAAATAATCTGTCATCTTTCCTTTACCTTCATCGCCCCATTGTGCACCTAATACTATAAACGCTGACATATTATTTTCCTCACTTTCATTTTAAGAAAATTATTGTATTTAAATATAATTTAATATTATTTAATTTTAAATAACACTCTTCTACAATATATAATATTAGCAAAACCATTATAAAATATCAACGAAAATACGAATGATTTGAATTATATTTATAACATTATTCGTCTATATTTAAAAATAAAAATATTGCAGTTAAATTCTCACTGCAATACTCTTATTTGTTTATATATTATTGTACTTTTCCATTAATATCCTTGCTACATATACTCCACTAGCTGATGCTTGTGATAATGAATGAGTTACTCCGGAACTATCACCTAAAACATATAAACCTTTTATATTTGTTTCTAAATTAGAATTTAATTCTACATTAGAATTATAAAATTTAACTTCTACTCCATATAAAAGTGTATCTTCATTTGCTGTACCTGGAGCTATATTATCTAAAGCATATATCATTTCTATAATGCCATCTAATTGTCTTTTAGGAATTACTAAACTTAAATCTCCTGGTGTGGCTTTTAAAGTAGGTCTTGTAAAACTTTTTGCCATCCTTTTTTCATTAGTTCTTCTTCCCTTTATTAAATCCCCAAATCTCTGAACTAATACTCCTCCACCTAACATATTACTTAATCTTGCTATAGATTCACCATACTCATTACTCTCTTTAAAAGGTTCAGTAAATCTATTTGAAACTAACAAAGCAAAATTAGTATTTTTTGTATGGAGTTCTGGATTTGCATAACTATGTCCATTAACTGTAACTATTCCATTAGTATTTTCACTTACTACCTCCCCATAAGGATTCATGCAGAATGTCCTAACTAAATCTCCATATTTTTTAGTTCTATATACGATTTTGCTTTCATATACTTCATCTGTTATATGTGAAAATACTTGAGCTGGTAGTTCAACTCTAACACCTATATCTACTCTATTACTTTCTGTTTTTATACCAAGCTTTTTGCATATTTTAGATATCCATTTTGAACCTGATCTTCCTGTAGCTAAAATTAAATCTTTACTAAAAAATGTCCCATCATTAGTATCTACAACAAATTCATCTTTTACCTTGTTTACATCAAAAACCTCACATTCAAATTTCATATCTATTTTATCTTTTAAATATTCATATATATTAGATAATATTTTAATATTCCTATCTGTTCCTAAATGTCTTACTTTTGCATCTAATAAATGTAAATCATTTTGAAGAGCTTTTCTTTTCAAATCAGAATTAGCTGTGGAATATAATTTTGCATCCTTTCCTCCCATTTTACATAAGACCTCATCAACATAATTCATTAATTCTAAAGCTTCTTCCCTACCAACATATTTATATAAATCTCCACCAAAATTATTAGTAATATTATACTTTCCATCAGATAATGTGCCTGCTCCACCATATCCATTCATTATATTACATAATTTACATTGTATACATGATTTTATATTTTTGCCGTCTATAGGACACTTTCTCTTTTTTAAATTATGCCCCTTTTCAATCATTAATATATTTAATTTATTACTATTTTTACACATTTCATAAGCAGCAAATATGCCACTTGCCCCAGCTCCAACAATAACAATATCATACTTTTTCATAACTATCCCCTCCAGCTATATAATAATAACAAAGGTTTTACGTATTTTCAATAGATTTAACGAATATTTTTATATTTTTTTATATTATAGTTCGCAAAAATTCTTTACCAATATATTTTATTATTCTTGCCACATATCTTCTATTATTTCATCTATTTCTCTTTTTAATTTTTTACCTTCTTTTTTATTTAAAGTTATACTATCTTCTTCTATATTTATAACATCTCCTTCTTTAGCTTTTTTAGGCAGAATATTTTTATTTATATTTATCATTTTTTTATCTTCTAGTTCCACTACAGCAAAATTTCCTTCAAATCTATCAATTATTCCTTTCATATTAAACCCACCCTTTAAATTAAATTTTTATATTTTACATTATTTAAAATAGCCTACCACAGACTTTTAAATTGTAGTAGGCTAACTTTCATTTATATAAAATAATTATTTTTTATTAAAAACATATAATATTAAATTGTTATGCTATTATATAAAAATTCCAAAATTAAAATATTTTATTTTACTGAATTAAGTTTATCTAAAACTTCTTTTTCTATAGATTTTATTTTTTCTTCTGCATCTTCTATACTTTTAGCTTTTGTATATATATATATTTTTATTTTAGGTTCTGTACCTGATGGTCTTACTGCATACCAACTACCATCATCAAAAAAGAATCTTAAAACATTTGATCTAGGTATTCTACATGGTTTCCTATCATTTTTTATGATATCATATTCTATTCTATCTTGGTAATCTATATAACTTAAAAGTTTTGCTCCTCCTATTTCCTTTGGGAAAATTTCCCTATATGACTTCATCATTCTTTCTATTCTTTTTTTACCTTCTATTCCTTCTAATATTAATGATATCTGTTTTTCTCTATAATATCCATATTTTTCATATATATCATTAAGTACATCTATTAATGTTTTACCTTTTGTTTTATAATAAGCTGCAGCTTCGCATAAAAGCATACTTGAACTTACTCCATCTTTATCTCGAACAAATGTTCCGGTAACATATCCTATACTTTCTTCATATCCAAATATAAACTCTTTACCTTTTTCTTTTAAATTTGGTATTTTACCACATATATTTTTGAATCCAGTTAATGCTTCATAAGTTTCTACTCCATAGTCTTCTGCAATAACCTTACCTAAATCACCAGTAACTATAGATTTAACTATAGCAGCTCCTTTTGGTAGTTTTCCCATCTCTTTCATATTTGATACTATATAATTTATAAGTATAGCTCCAGTTTGATTGCCATTAAAGGCTAAATACTCACCATTTTCATCTTTAACCTCTATAGCTAATCTATCACAATCAGGATCTGTAGCTATAAGTAATTCTGCATCTACTTTTTTACCCAACTCTTCTGCATATTTAAATGCTTTTGTATCTTCTGGATTTGGATATCCTACTGTAGTAAAGTCTGGATCCGGCTTTTCTTGTTCTGGAACTACTATAATATTCGTAAATCCTCTTTCCTTTAAAACACGTCTAACAGGTATATTTCCTGTTCCATTTAAAGGTGTATAAACAACTTTTATATCTTTATCTATATCATCTCTTATACTTATAGATTTAACTTTTTCTATATATTCAAAATCCATATCTTCTGCTAATATATTTAATAATCCACTTTTTAAAGCTTCTTTCTCATTTATTGTTTCTATTTGGTTAAAACTATAAATCGCTTCTATCTTCTCTGTAATACCATCTGCTATTTTAGATAAAACTTGAGCCCCATCTTCCCAATATACTTTATAGCCATTATAATCTTTTGGATTATGACTAGCAGTTATAACTATACCTGCAGCAGCATTTAACTTTCTAACCGCAAAAGATAATTCCGGTGTTGGCCTTAAATCTTCAAATAAATAAGTGTTTATTCCATTCCCAGCTAAAACTAAAGCCGCAGTTTTCGCAAATTTTTTTGAATAATGTCTGCAATCAAAGGCTATAGCAACCCCTCTTTTTACATACTCTTCACCTTTTTCTATTATATAATCTGCTAATCCCTGAGTAACCTTAGATACATTGTATATATTCATTCTATTTGTACCTGCCCCTATTTTACCTCTAAGACCCGCAGTTCCAAATTCTAATTCTTTATAGAATCTATCTTCTATTTCCTTTTCATTATTTTTTAATTCTTTTAACTCTTTTTTTGTATCTTCATCAATATAATCATTATTTAACCATTCTTCATATAATGCTTTGTAATTCATATACTATCTCTCCTCTTAATTGAAAGCTTTTATTCCATTAATTATTAATTTCAATATCTTTTATGTATTTCCTTCTTAAATAGTATTATTTTATATACTATAATAAAAAATACACTAATAAAATACTATTATAAATAAAAATTATGTTATAAACCAATATTTATATGAATTTCATTGTAAAAATCCAAAAATAAAAGCCCTATAAAATAATTATAGGACTTTATATATTATATTAATTTATTGTTTTATTCTTGATGTATTACATCTAAATTACCAAATTTACTGTATTGTCCAAGCCATGCTAATTTAACTGTTCCCGTAGGACCATTTCTTTGTTTAGCTATAATACATTCTGCTATATTTTTATCCTCTGTTTCTTTATCATAGTACTCATCTCTATATAAAAACATAACTACATCCGCATCTTGTTCTATAGACCCAGATTCTCTAAGGTCTGAAAGCATTGGTCTGTGATCTGATCTAGCTTCTGGAGCACGAGATAATTGTGATAAAGCTATAACTGGACAATCCATTTCCTTGGCTAAAGCTTTTATAGATCTAGATATCTCTGAAACTTCTTGTTGTCTACTTTCAGCTCCTTTGCCTCCACTCATAAGTTGAAGATAATCTATTAAAACCATATCTATGCCATGTTCTATCTTCAATCTTCTGCACTTAGAGCGCATTTCCATTATAGACATACCTGCAGTATCATCTATAAATATTTTTGCTGCAGCTAAAGGTCCTGAAACTCTAGCTATATTTTCCCAATCTTTATCCTCTAAGTTACCAGTTCTAAGCTTCAACATATCAATATTAGCTTGTGAACAAAGCAACTTATAGGAAAGTTGTTCTTTTGACATTTCCAGGGAAAAGATTGCTACACTTTTTCCTTCTCTTAGAGCTGCATATTCTGCTATATTTAATGCAAAAGTAGTTTTCCCCATTGATGGTCTTGCTGCTATTAATATCATATCAGACTTTTGAAAGCCTGATGTTTTAGCATCTAACTCTCTAAAGCCAGAAGCAACTCCTGTGGTTTCACCTTTATTTTTAAATAGATTTTCAATTTGAATAAATCCTCTTTCTAAAACATTACTCAATGGTTCAAAATCAGATGTAGTATTTTGATTAGATATATCAAATATCTTTTTCTCTGCTGTATCTATTATTTCCTCTACATTATCTTGCCTGTTATAGCAATTTTCTATTATCTCAGTAGATGACCTTATAAGCCTTCTTAATGTGGATTTATCCTTTATTATTTCTATATAAGATTGAATATTAGCTGTAGAGACTATAGAGTTACAAAGCTCTGTTATATAACTAACTCCACCTACCGCCTCTAATTTATCTTTTGATTTAAGGTTCTCAGTAAGAGTTAACATATCTACTGCTATATCCTTTTGGTAAAGTTCTATAATTGCACCGAATATAATCTTATGAGAATCTTTATAAAAATCTTCACTTTTTAAAACTTCCACAGCCTCTGCTATGGAAGTTTTATCTATAATCATTGCTCCTAATACATTTTGTTCTGCATCTATACTTTGTGGCATACTTTTTATGGGTGCATCCATATAAACATCTCTCCTTAAGTACTCCTTAATTTAAAATACTATATTCATAAGCTCTTCTATAGTATCTATACATATTATTTCTATATCTTTAATATCTGAAGGAGCATCTTTCATATTGTCCTTAGGTATTATTACCTTTTTTATACCCTTTCTTCTTGCACCATATATTTTTTCAAATATGCCCCCAACGGGCTTTATCTTGCCTTTAAGAGATATTTCTCCCGTTATGGCTATATCCTGTTTTATAGGCTTGTTTAATAAAGCACTAATAATACATATTGTTATAGCTGCTCCTGCAGATGGTCCATCTATTTTTCCACCGCCTATAGCATTAACATGTATATCATAATCTTTTATATCTTCTTTTGTTATTTTTCTTATAACAGAAGCGGCATTAAATACAGAATCTTTTGCCATACTTCCTGCTGTATCATTAAATCTAATGAACCCTTTTTCTTTATTTTTAGCATTAAATACAGTGGCTTCTATTTCTATGGTAGATCCTATATATCCACTTACACCTAATCCATATACATGTCCTACTTCTAATTTTTCTTTATTTTCTATTCTATCATATGGAATAAGCCTACTTATGGATATAACTTGTTCTAAATCATCCATAGTTATATTAAGCTTTGTTCCTTCTTTATATTCTTTATTTTTATATAAGGAATATCCATAGACATCTGATAATATATTTACTGCTTTTCTTCCCTCTATGGTATATCTGCTTATAGTTTGAGCTACTCCATCCTCTAATATTATATTTAATTTATCTGCTGCATTTATCACTATTTTTTCAATATCTTTAGAAGATAATGGTTCGAAAAATACTTCTGCACATCTAGATCTTAATGCTGGATTTATTTCTGAAGGTTCCCTAGTGGTAGCTCCTATAAGGACAAAATCAGCTGGTGCTCCATTTTCAAATAAATGTTTTATATACTTAGGTATATTTTCATCATCAGGATCATAGTAAGAAGATGAAAATTCTACTCTTTTATCTTCTAAAACTTTTAAAAGTTTATTTTGAAGCATATCATCTAATTCACCTATTTCATCTATAAAAAGTACTCCACCATGAGCTTCTGTAACTAATCCTAGTTTAGGTTCTGGTATTCCAGTTTCAGCTAAATCTCTTTTAGAACCTTGATATATTGGATCATGCACTGATCCTAAAAGAGGATTTGTAATCTCTCTTGGGTCCCATCGTAAAGTAGTTCCATCTACCTCTACAAATTTAGATTCTTCATAAAAAGGTGTATATTTTAATTTTTTTACTTCTTCTAAAGCTAATCTAGCTGCAGATGTTTTTCCTACTCCTGGTGGTCCATATAATATGATATGTTGTGGATATGGAGACGCTATTTTAGATAAAAGGGATTTTATAGGTCTCTCCTGTCCTATAATTTCTGGAAAACAAGTAGGTCTTAATAAATGTTGAATATTATTAGCTAATTTTCTAGTTTCAAGTACCTCTATATGTGCATATTTTTTTAAAGTTTTAGCATTTTCAGGTCCTTTTTGCTTTTTTAAAATATTAAGTTTTACTTCTTCTATATATTTATCTTGTTTTTCCATTAGAACTTTTTCTACTTCTTTTTCTATATTGTTTTCTACATATCTTTTAGCTAAGATTTCCACAATTAATCTATTTGTTTCTGTTAACACTTCTACAACATTCTTATCTGTAGGTATTGTTTGTATACCTTTGCCATCACTTATTATTTTATTTAATGCATACAATCTTTCATATGGATTACTACTATTTATATATTTTTCTAGCTTATATTTTACAATTCTAGCTCTTACATTAGAATCTTTTATTATTTTTTTTACTATTTCAAATAAAACCTCTATCTGTAACTCAATAGACATATCGCTTGAAATATCTCGTTCTATTTCATTTATTATATCATCTTGTAATTCATATAATTTATGAGAATTCACAATTTTCCTCCTATTCTTCTAAAACAGAAACTTTAACTTTAGCTGAAACTTCTGGGTAAATCTTTATTTCGGCCTCATAAATTCCTGTTTGTCTTATAGTATCTGCTACTATCTTCTTTTTATCTATATCTATTTTGTATTGTTCTTTTAACTTTTCTGAAATATCTTTTGATGTTATAGAACCAAATAATCTTCCATTTTCACCAATTTTAACTTTAAATTTAATTTCTTTTCCCATTAATGATTTTGCTAATTTTTGAGCTTCTTCTAATTCCTTTAACTTTTGTCTTCTTTCTGCTTCTTTTTTATTATTTAAAATGTGTAAATTATTTTCTGTTGCTTGCTCAGCTAATTTCTTTGGGATTAAGTAATTTCTTGCATATCCATCAGATGCATTAACTAGATCTCCCTTCTTACCCAATGATTTAACGTCTTTTAATAATATAACTTTCATTATCCTTCACCTTCCCTTAAATATTTATCTATGGCTAATTCTAATTTTTCTACTGCCTCTTCTAAAGTAACTTTTTCTAATTTAGCTCCAGCCATAGTCATATGTCCTCCACCACCTAACATTTCAAGTATTAATTGAACGTTAATATCTCCAAGGGATCTTCCACTTATATATGTTTCTTTATTTATTGTAACAAATACAAAGGAAGCTTGAATACCTGAAATATTTAGTAGTTCATCCGCTGCTTGTGCAGCTAATACATTATCTCCTATATTTTCTGGACATACTGCTATAGCAATATCATTTTTTACATGTACTGATTTTATTATTTCTAACTTTTTAATATAAGTATCTAAATCACTTGCAAAAAATTTCTTAACATCAATAGTATCTGCTCCAAACTTTTTTAAAAAAGATGCAGCCTCAAAAGTTCTAACACCTGTTTTAAAGTAAAAATTTTTTGTATCAACATATATTCCTGCTAAAAGTGCTTCTGCTATAATTGGTGAAATATTAGGTTTTTCCACCATATATTGAATCATTTCTGTTACTAATTCTGATGTAGAAGACGCATAAGGCTCTATATAGCTTAATATTGATTTTTCTATATAATCCGTTGCTCTTCTATGATGATCTATTATAACTATCTTATTAGTTTTATCGACTAAATCAGTATTTTGAACATAACCTCTATTATGAGAATCTACTATTATTAATAAAGTATCTTCGTTTATAATATCTAACGCTTCTTTACTACTTATAAATATATTTTCATATCCTTTTTCTTCTTTTATCTTATTTAATAAAAATTCACTACTTTTATTATAATTTTCAAGTATTATATAACTTTTTTTCTCTAATTGATTTATTACACTATGAAGTCCTATGGCTGAGCCTAAACAATCTATATCTGCATTTGTATGACCCATTATAATTATATTACTACTTTCATTTATTAAATTAACTAAGGCATGAGCTATAACTCTTGCCCTAACCTTTGTTCTCTTTTCAACTTCTTTAGTTTTACCACCATAAAATAAAAATTTATCTTTATTTTTTACTACAGACTGGTCTCCCCCTCTACCCAATGCTAATTCTTTAGCTGCGAGGGCATAACTATAATTTTCTAAAGGAGTTTCTGCTCCCTTTCCTACTCCTATACTTAAAGTAGGACTCATTCTATTTCCTGTATCTATTTCTCTTATCATATCTAGTATATCAAATTTTTTCTCCATTTGTTTTTCTATATAAGAATTTTGAACAGATAATACATATTTATTGGGTTCATATTTTTTTATCATAGCTTTCATACTTTCAGAAAAACTGTTTATATGCCTTTCTATCTCTGCTATTATTAATGGTTGTTTATCTATATCTATACTTTTTAATACTTCATCTAAATTATCAACTTCCAAAAGCATTATTGCTTCTTTGTTTTTTTCCATATTTATTAATATATTAAACATATCTGTAACATCATAAAAATAAAGAAGCAGTATTTTTTCTCCCATTTCCTCATCAAAAAATGTATTAGTATATATATTATAATAATTATCTTTAAAATTAATATTTTTAAAAGATTTCTTTTTTCCTTCTAAAGCATATCTAAAATTGAAATTTTTTAAAATATTGCTTATATGCTCTCCTAATATCCCCTCTTCTTTTAATAGTAAAGAAAAATTTTGATTATACCATAACACTTCTCCATCATTTGATATAATCATCATAGGAAAAGGTAAATTCATTAGAGAACTTTTAAATGCGTTATCCATTTTTGTAGAGAAGTCCTCTATAAATTCCTTTAATTCTTTCTTCTTATTTCTTGTATTCTTAAAATTATAAAATAATAACAAGAAATATATAAGTGTTAATACTATACCTATTTTTGAATGCTTATATGAAAAGATAATAATTATTAATATTGCTATGATGAACATATACATTTTATTATTTGTAATAAAATTATCGTATCTATTATCACTCATCTATACTTCCCCACTTTTATTATTATCATATTGTCTAAGGGAATCTAATTTTCTAAAATCAAGCATTGCATCTATTAATCCTAAATAAAAATAAATAACACTTAAGGGACCTAAAATAGTCATCAAAAATATAAAAATCAAAATTCCCTTGGAAATATTAAATTTATTTTTCATATAATATACAAAAACAGATAGTCCATCAATTAAAAGTATTATAAATAATAAATTGCTAGAAGTCATATAAAAATAATCTCCTAATACTAAATTATTTCTTTTTAATATAACTCCTATAAGCAAACCTATTGCTACTATAGTTACTATTCTTACATTAATATATATTTTAGATATATGAGGTAATGGTTTTATATTTTTATATCCTAATTTTATAAGTACTGTTCTTGTTATTCCATAGTTTAAAAAAGCGGACATAAAAGAACTTATTATTAAAGCTCCAGGTATCATTTTTAATATAAAATCTGGTTGTAGCAAGTTAAATTTTTGTTCCATTTGTTGCAATTGTTCTTTTGGAACTCCAGCTTGAGAATAAAACTCCTTAACTAACTCCATACTTTCCTTCATCATACTTATATTCTTATTTATAATATTCATTATAGTATTTTTATCTATAAATAAAATTTGTATCAAAAAAACTATAATAATCGATATTAAAAATCCTAAAGCTATTATAATGATTGTTGTGAAAATTGATTTTTTATTTTTTATACAATATCCCAGTAAAAATCCTATTATACCAAATGAAATAGTAATTATTACAGCTGTTAGAGGATCTTGCATCATAGTTGTTATAATACCTGTGACTATTATAGACAATAAAGTAATTTTATAATCTTGTCTTAAATATAAAACTGCTATAGGTATAGGAAGTAAAAATGTAGTTAAAATACCAATCACAGGTAAATACAAACTAAACATTATAAGTACTATCATTAATGAAACTATAAGCCCTGCTTCAACCAAAGAACTAGTTTTGATTTGTCTATTATACATATATTCCTCCATTATTCTTTTTCTTTAAAATGATTATATAATTTACTTAAATTTCTCCCATCCTTTTCTATCTCGTCTTCTTCAATTATGCCCACTTTTAACTTTTTCTTTACATTTTCGTCGACTGCTATAAAAGAATATCCTAATTTTTCCCCTAATAAATATAGTATTATAATGGCACCTGATATACAATCTAATATAGCTTCCTGTGCTACATTACTCCCTTTAGTCAAAAGTTTATAAAAATCCCCTATTATACATAAAAGCTCTGCTTTTAAATCTTCTATTACTTTTACACTATACATTATATTAAAATCATCTTTTTTCATATAGCACCCATCCCCTTTTTTAACCTATAATACTATTTTAGTTGTATTTCACTTTTTATGCAATAATACCTTATATTACTTATAAAATCAATCATATACAAAAAAACTGACCACTAATTCGTAGTCAGTTTTATGTAAATTCAAATCTTATTCTGTAGTAAATGGTAGTAAAGCAATATTTCTTGCTCTTTTTATAGCTCTAGTTAATTCTCTTTGATGTTTAGCACAGTTTCCAGAAATTCTTCTTGGAAGAATTTTACCTCTTTCTGTAACGAATTTTCTAAGCTTATTAATATCTTTGTAATCTATTGCTTCAGATTTTTCCATACAAAAAGTACAAACTTTTCTCTTAGCTCTTCTTTGTCTTCTTCCGCCTTCTCTTCCTGCCATAACTATCCCTCCTTTTCTTTAAAATGGGATGTCTCCATCATCCACTGGAATTATATCGTCGTCAAAACTGTTGTCATTTCCAAAACCTTGGTTTGATTGATAACTTGGTTCTGACCCATTATTATATGTTGAATCCGTTGTAGGCTTATTGCCCCACTCAAGAAATTTAACTTCTTCAGCTATGACTTCTGTTACATATCTTCTTGTACCGTCTTTTGCTTCATAGCTCCTTGTTTGAATTCTACCACTAACTCCCATGAGTTTTCCCTTACTCATATAATTAGCTGTAGATTCTGCTTGTTTTCCCCATACTACTATAGGGATAAAATCTGCTTCTCTCTGGCCATCTTTTGAAAACCTTCTATCTACAGCCAAAGTAAAGGTGGCAACTGCTGTCCCATTTCCTGGAGTAAATCTTAACTCAGGATCTTTGGTTAATCTACCTATTAAAACAACTTTATTCAAAAAAACACCACCTTATTATTCTTGAGTTATTATCATGTGTCTTATAACAGTATCTGTTATTCTAAACACTCTGTCTAACTCTTTTGGTAATTCTGTATCAGCTGTAAAGTTTATTAAAGTATAGTAACCTTCGTTAACTTTTTTAACTTCGTAAGCTAATTTTCTTTTACCCCATAGGTCAACATTATCTACTGTTCCACCTGCATTTTCGATTACACCTTTGAATTTTTCAACATTGGCTTTGTAACTTTCTTCATCTAATGCTGGGTTTAATATAAATACAGTTTCGTACTTTCTCATTATATTCACCTCCTCCCCACGGACTAACGGCTGTACTTTGTACAGCAGGGATTTTATCGTACATCAAATAATTTTATCACATAAACTATTATAAATCAATATATTTTATAACATTTCTATAAAGGCTGCTATTCTTGTTTTTAATTGTCCTATATCAGTTTGAGAATAATCTGTTTCTATACTCATATATGGCGTATCTTTCTCTTTATTTACAAATTCCTTTACATACTGAGTTTCTACATTATAAGTATGGCAAGCTTGTAATATTACATCAATGACACCATCAACTTTATAATCATCTATTAGCTCTGATAATAAATTTAATCTATTTGTATTAGGACTCATACATGAACATCCTATAGCTAAATATTTTTCTGCTATAGCATCTATAGGATCTTTTTCTTCATCTACCAATCTTTCAATTTCTTTTACCCCACTACAATTTTCAAATACTACAACATTTCCACCATTTTCTTCAATTAATTTTATTATTTTTTCTGTTCCATCTCCCATAGGACATCCAGTTATAAGTATTCTTTTTGCATCGTTAGATACTTTTCTTTCACCTTTTTCATATCTTTCCTTTGCATCATTTATCATATCTTTTAATGATTTTATTTCCTCTTCTTTATCCCATTTAAAACTAGCACCATTCAAAACTTTCATTATTTCAAGTCCTGTTACTGGTGGTGGACACATCTTTCCTAATTCATAAAACTCTTTAAGAGCTTTTCTCTCTTTATTTCTAAGCTTTATCATTTCCCTTATCTTATCTTCAGTTATTTCTACATTAAATTCTCTTTCTAATCTTTCTTTTAATCTTATTATTTCATTTTTCCATAAATTATAAGCATCTTTTCCTGTGCTTATTTGAGGTAATTGCATAACATGAACTGGTCTTATATCATTTAAATACTCATACATCTTTTTCTTTCCATCACAAGTAGTTTCCCCTACTATTAAATCTGAAAAATAAGTATATGGACACTTTTCAGTTATAGCAAATCCATAAGAAGCCTTTATAAGAGGACATAAATTTCTTGGCAATACCTTCTCAGCATCTGGTATAGCTTCATCATTTTTACCACATAAAGCTACTACAGTGGCTCCTGATGCAGATATTATTTCCCATGGAGTATATGTACAAAATACGCCTACAACTTTTTTTCCTTCATCCTTTAAATTTTTTACAGTTATAAACCCATTTCTTCTAGCTTCACTAAACTCATCAAACTTTGCTGGCAAATTATTCATAATAAATTCCCCCTACTTAATTTATCCTTAGCACCATTTTATAATAACATATATACTTTTCTAAAGTTATTTGTAATATTTATAGACAAATATGTATATATAAATAAAAATTATATGTTTTTGTTTATATAAAAAACTATCGATATTATTTTATCGATAGTTAACTAAAAATTAATCCTTTTGCTTATGCTCTAATACATTTTTTAATCTTTTTTCAAATGTACTTCTTGGTATCATTACTATTCTGCTACATCCTAAACATTTTATTTTTATATCTGCACCCATTCTTATTATTTCCCATCTATTATTACCACAAGGATGAGATTTTTTCATTTCCACTATATCTCCTAAATCAAAAGTCTTAGTCATAATTAATATCTCCTCCTATTTTATAATTTGAAGTTTATTATAAGGTATTTCTACATTTTCATTTTTTAGTTCTAATAATATTTTTTTTCTTAATTCAATTTCTGCAGTCCACTGATTCATTGGGGTTGTCTTTCCATATACTACTATATTTATACCATTGTCTCCAAGTGCAGTTATTCCATATACTTCTGGTTGTTGTGATATTATATCGCTTCTTTCTTCCCCATATTTTAAACATACTTTGTTAATCTTATTTATTACTTCTTCTATATCTTCTTCATATGCAATATTAATTTCTATCTTAAATCTAATATCATTTTTAGCATGATTAGTTACTTTATTTATTAAACCATTAGGTATAATATGAAGATCCCCATTAAAATCTCTTAGCTTAGTTACTCTAAGTTCTATTGTGTCAACTATACCTGACTTATCTTCTACAGTTATATAATCTCCTACTGAAAATTGATCTTCAAATAATATAAAAAATCCACTTATTACATCTTTTATAAGATCTTTAGCACCTAAACCTATAGCTGCACCACCAAGGCCTGCAAATATAGATCCTATTCTTCCAAACAAAATTTCTATTATAGCAAATATACCTACAAAATAAACTGTATATCTTAATATACTATTTAATACTGTTCCTACAGTTGTAGCTTTTTTATCATCTAATGAAAATTTCAAATTTCTTTGTTTTTTAACAAATCTATTTATTATTTTATTACCTATTTTTATAGATAAATACATTATTCCACATATAATTGCTATTCTAATAGCTACTGATATAAAATTATATATAGAATCTGACTCTATAGGTAAATCTCCTATTTTTATTCCGCCTTTGGATAAATCAAAATCAAATTTAAATAATGATTTCATAAATTATTACATGACTAACTTGTAGTCTTTACCCTCCTTTAAATATAAATTTTTGATATTTATTTCTTTATTTTCTATAATCTTTTTTACATTCTCAAAATCTTGTTCATCAATTCTTATGCTTATACCACAGCTTTTAGTTATATATGTTGGCGTAGGAATTATAATAACTTTTATTCCTTTATCTTTTAATACACTTTCACCATCCATAGCTGTATGTGTATTTTCAAATGTTATTACATAATTTTTCATAAATTTATCACCTATCCATTTATTCTTATTGATTTTACAATATAATTATAAAACTTTATTGGAACATATACAATTATATAACTTTAGTTTATAATTATATATAAATATTTTCATAATTAATGTAATTTAAAATATTATTAATAAATATTTAATATTTGATTAGATATACTATTCAAGAGGAGGTTTTTAAGTGAAAATTTATTTAGATAATGCAGCTACTACTTATCCAAAACCAGAAACAGTTTATTCTTCCATATTAAACTACATGAAAAATGTTGGTGCTAGTCCTGGTAGAGGTGGATATGAAAATGCTCTTACAGGAGATAGAATGGTTTATAAATGTAGACAGTCTTTAATAAATTTATTTAACTTTAATAAAATAGAAAATGTAGTATTTACATCTAATATTACAACCTCACTAAATATATTAATAAAATCTATTGTGAAAGATGGATGGCATGTAATAACTTCTTCAATGGATCATAATTCTGTAATTAGACCTTTAGTTTCATTGCAAAAATCAAATAAAATTGAATTAGATATATTAAATTGTTCAGAAGAAGGTCTAATAAATATTGAAGATTTTAAAAATACAATAAAAAATAACACAAAATTAGTTGTATTATCTCATGCATCAAACATTGTTGGAACAATACAACCTTTAGAGGATATAGGTAAGATATGTAAAGAAAAAGGAATTTATTTTATTATAGATTCTGCTCAAACTGCTGGGGTTCTACCTTTAGATTTTAAAAAATTAAATTGTAATGCATTAGCTTTTACGGGACATAAAGCTTTACTTGGACCTCAAGGTATCGGAGGATTTATAATTGATGATGAATTAAATAATATTGCAACTAATTTTATAGAAGGTGGTACTGGTAGCTTATCTGAAAGCACATTACAACCAGATTTTCTTCCTGATAAATTTGAAAGCGGCACTATGAATACACCTGGAATAGCTGGTCTCTTAGCTGGCATTGAATATATAAATAAAGAAGGTTTAAACACTATAAAAGAAAGAGAAGAATATCTTTGTAAGGAATTTATAAATGGATTATTAAATATAAAATCTATAAAAATATATGGTCCTTTAGACGCTTCTTTAAGAACTGCAACAATATCTATTAATTCATCAAAAATCGATAATTCTGAATTAGGTTTTTTATTAGATAATGAATTTGGCATAATGGTTAGAACGGGTCTTCATTGTGCACCTTTAGCTCATAAAACTATAGGATCTTTCCCACAAGGTACATTAAGATTTAGTTTTGGTGCATTTAATGACATTAAAGACATTAATTATGCTTTATACGCTCTAAACAATATACTTAATAGGCTGTGATCTATACAATAATTAGTATTATAGCAGATTTTCTTCCTATATTAGGTATATATACTATTTATATATCTTTAGCTTTAATATATATTAATTTATAAAAATTATGTTGTTAGAATTGGATTACTAATTGTTATACTTTTGTATCTGTAGTAAGTCAAATTTTAAAACCAAAACTCTTATGATCTTCATTAGTATTACATTCTGTTGATATTTTAGCAGTAATATTTATAGCTCTAAAAATAAATGGTATGTTTTTTTATTTATTTTTTATAATATTTTATAACATACTACATAAGGTTAAATTATTATATTATAATATGATGTATAACCCATATCAACTTTTCTATAGTTTCATACTCTTTTGAGTTGAATTATTTTATAATATGATGTATAAAACCTCCTTTAGTGGATATAATCCCTAACAGGAGGTTTTTTTATGATAAGTAAAACTATTATAGATACTTCTATACCTAATAATATTTCTACTTTGCGAGATATTTTATGTACTGAATTATACTATGCATTTAAATCAAATAAAGAAATAGTAATATTATGTATTGGAACTGATCGCTCTACAGGCGATTCATTAGGTCCGCTAGTTGGAGAAAAACTCAAATTTTTAATTAGAGATAGAGTTAGTTTATTTGGTAATTTAGAAAATCCAGTCCATGCTAAAAACTTAAAAGAAACTATTTCTATTATAAATTCTAAATATAAAAATCCATACATAATAGCCATAGATGCTTGCTTAGGAAGTATACAGAATATAGGTAAAATAATAATAGATAGCAAACCTATTTATCCAGGATCAGCAATTAATAAAGATCTTCCTGCTATTGGTGATCTAAGTATTAGTGGAGTAGTAAATATTTCTGGTGCTATGGAATTCATGGTATTACAAAATACTAGACTATATACTGTTATGAATTTAGCTAATTATATTTCAAAAGGTATATATCACTCTATTATAAAAACTTTAGGAAGTAAAAAAAATAGCTATAATATAGAAAATATTTAATTTAAATTATACAGTCATTTATTCTTATATTTAATATATTTTCTATTTCATCTATAGTTTTGCCAGCACTATCTATAATTAATATATCTGTGTTTCTTTTATTATTATTTAAATATTTATCTATTAACATATCTTCCTTTAAATCACATATAATTACATCATAATTATTATCACTATAAATATTATATCCTTTTTCTATTAAAGCATTTTTTAAATTTTGTAATGTATCTGATACAAAAATATTCATTATAAAACCTCCCTTTATGAAATATTATTTTTCATAAAAGGAGGTTTTATTCTAATTTTCATCAACATTATTTATACAATTTTCTAATACTTGTTTTTCCTCATCTGACAAATCATATCTTGATATACCCCTGTCTATAGGTTTAGCATATGTAGTACTTTCATTTCTTCCAAATATACTTGTTAATATTACACCACTATTGTCATTATCTAAAAATGCTATTGAATAACTTAAATCACTTCCTACATCATCGAAGGCTCTATATCTAACTATAGCTACTTTTTGTATACATGATTTTACTCTTTTATCTATAGTACTATATATTTCTTTTACATATTCAGTTTCTTCTTTTACTTGATCTATTTTATCTAAATAACCATTTATTAATTCTTCAATACTCTTATTACTTGAACCTCTCATAAATTTTTTATATTTCTGTTTCAACTTTTTTAAAGAAATCATATTAATTATAAGCATTATAAATAATAAAATCATTATTGCTGCTAATGCTATAATGATAAAAGATGAATTTATGTTTATGAATTCTATTATATTTGTCATAACTTATCTCCTCCGTCATGTTTCACGTGAAACATTTTATAATTTTAGTATATCTAATATTCTCTGCAAATCTTCTTCTGAATAATATTCTATTTCTATTTTTCCTTTATTTTTATTATTTTGTAAATTAACTTTTGTATCAAATAAATTTTCTAATTTACTCTTTATATCTTTATAATAAGGTAAAACATTATTATCTTTGTTATTCTTCTTATTCTTTTTTTCTTTATGCATATTTTTTATCATTCGCTCTGTTTCTCTAACACTTAAATTTTCATCAATTATTGTTTGTGATAATTTATATTGTAATTCATTTTCTTTTAAAGCTAATAATGCCCTTCCATGACCTTCAGTTATAACACCATCAATTAAATATTGCTGAACTCTTTTATCTAAAGCCAGTAATCTCATACAATTGGCAATGGCTGCTCTTGATTTACCTATCCTTATACTTAAAGTATCTTGAGTTATTTTAAATTCCTGAATCAAATTTTTATAAGCTTGAGCTTCTTCTATACAATTTAAATCTTGTCTTTGTATATTTTCTATTAAAGATATTTCTAACACACTTTTATCGTCTAAATCCATAACCACAGCTGGTATCTTTTTTATACCTACCAACTTAGCAGCTCTCCATCTTCTTTCTCCTGCAACTATAGTGTATAAATTACCTTCCTTTTTTAAAACTAGAGGTTGAATAATGCCGTGTTCTTTTATAGATTGAGCCAAACATCTTATTTTTTCTTCATCAAAATTTTTTCTAGGCTGTTCATTATTAGGTTTTATTAAATTTATAGATATAGTATTTATACTATCTTTCTTTTCTTGGGCTTTTTCAGGAATTAGTGCACCCAAACCCTTTCCTAATGCTGATTTTTTATTCAACCTAATATCCTCCCTTTATTGTTTTTTTATAAATTCTTTACTTAAATTATTGTATGCTTCTGCTCCCTTACATTTAGAATCATATAATATTATAGGCAATCCAAAGCTAGGAGCTTCCGCTAATCTTACATTTCTAGGAATCGTAGTTTTAAATACTTTATCATTAAAGTATTTTTTTACTTCTTCTGCTACCTCATTGCATAATCTAGTTCTAATATCATACATAGACAATATTACACCTTCAACTTCTAAATTAGGATTAAGAGATTTTTGTACTAATTCAATAGTATTAACTAATTGTCCCACACCTTCTAATGAATAAAATTCACATTGTATAGGAATTAAAACACTATCAGATGCAGCAAGAGCATTAATTGTCAATAAACCTAATGAAGGTGGGCAATCAATAAATACATAATCAAATTCATTCTCTATTTCCTTTAATTTTTGTAAAAGAATTCTTTCCCTGTCCAATTTATTTATTAATTCTATTTCTGCACCAGCTAAAGACATAGTTGATGGTAAAATATAAAAATTACTTATAAGTTCGCTTTGTTTTATTGCTTCTTTGATTGATATTTCATCCGATGTTAAAACATCATATACTGATAATTCTAAGCAATTTTTATCCAATCCCATTCCGCTGGTGGTATTACCTTGAGGATCTATGTCTATATTTAATATTTTATATCCATTCATGGCTAGACATGAACATAAATTTATACTAGTTGTAGTCTTGCCTACACCACCTTTTTGATTAAAAATAGATATTACTTTCAATTCCTCACCACCTAATTAATTATCCTACTTTTTATTATATAGTTTAAAGTAAAATAATTAAAGTCTTTTGCATATACTTTATTAAAATTTAATAAAAAGTAGATGTTTCACGTGAAACATCTACTATTTTTTAGGTATTGTTATGGTTATTTGTATTTTATCATCGAGGTCTTTAGATCTGTAGTTTGCTTTAACACCATATTTATCGAAAACCTGTTTTACTGTATTAACATAAACTACTGGCGAAAAAATTCCTTTTATTCTTTTTTTCCCATCAGAAGCTAAATTTTTATTACTATCATCACATAATTCCTTTTCTATTAATTCTTCGGTCTTTTTTACATTTAATTTTTTTTCTATAACAATAGCTAATATTTTCAATTGCGTATCCTTATCATTAATTTTTAACAGTGCCCTACCATGCCTTTCCGTTAAATTATTTTCCAATATTTTTTCTCTAACTTCTTTGGATAATTTTAATAACCTCATTTTATTTGCTATAGTAGATTGCTTTTTCCCAATTACTTCTGATAATTTATCTTGAGTATAAAAATGTTCTTGTATTAAATTATGATAAGCTTCTGCTTCTTCAAAACAATTTAAATCTTCCCTTTGCAAATTTTCTAATAACGCTATTGCAGCAGAATCCTTATCTGTAACATCTATAATAACTGCTGGAACTTCATTTAAACCCAATTTTTTAGCTGCCCTTAATCTTCTTTCTCCGGCAACTAATTCATATGTATCATCTTTTATCTTTCTAACAGATAATGGCTGAATTATACCATATACTTTTATTGATTGCGCTAACTCTTCTATACTTTCCTCATTAAAATATTTTCTAGGTTGATATAAATTGGGAATAATTTTATCAGTGGAAATATAATTTATATTTTTTTGCATACTACCATCCCTCTTATTCTCTTCCTAATATTTACATTTCGTCTTTGAATGTAATTTTCCTCTTTTTTTTATTAGTTTTTAAATTGCAAATTATTACATTTATTTTAGAGGATTTTTTTTAATAATACCAGGTTTTCTAGGATATTTTTTTCCAGTTTCTTTTACTTTTTTTATAATTACTAAGTTATGCTTTAAATCTGTATCTTCAATATCTATTTTTATTATATCTTCTATTTTTCCACCTAAAATTTCTATAGATTTTTTAGCTACTGTTATTTCATCTTCTACAGAAGGCCCTTTCATAGCTACAAAATATCCACCTTTTTTTACAAAAGGAATGCAAAATTCACTTAAAACTGCTAAATTTGCTACAGCTCGAGAAACTGCTATGTCATAATTTTGTCTATGCTCAGTTTCCTGGGCATAATCTTCTGCTCTTCCATGTAAGCATTGTATATCCTGTAATTTTAAATCACCTATTACAATATTTAAAAAATTTATTCTCTTTTGTAGTGAATCTAATAATGTTATTTTTATATCGTCCCTTAATATTTTTATAGGTATACCTGGGAACCCTGCTCCTGTACCTATGTCAATTAAACTTTTAGCTTCTTTTATAGGTGATGCCTTAAATATTTTTATACAATCTATAAAATGTTTTTTTATTATTTCTTCATCTTCAACAATAGCTGTTAAATTTATTTTTTTATTCCATTCTTGTATTAAATTCTTATATTTTATAAACTGATTATATTTTTTATCATTAAAATCTAAGTTAACATCATTACATGACGTTTGCAGTATATTAAAAAATTCCATTTAACAACCTCCAAAAGGGTTTTTTAGTTTTCTCTATTTTTTCTTTCCATATATATAAGTAATACTGATATATCTGCTGGTGATACACCAGAAATTCTAGAAGCCTGACCTATGTTTATAGGTTTTATTTTTTCTAACTTTTGAATAGCTTCTATTCTTAATCCTTTTATATCTGAATAATTTATACTTTTAGGTATTAATCTATTTTCATATTTTTTAAATTGATCAACTTGCTCTAACTGTTTGTTTATATAACCCTCATATTTTGCAATTATATTTATTTCTTCTTTTTCATCATCCTTTAAATTCGGTCTTTCATTATCTAAAGATTCGACTTTAAAGTAATCTAATTCAGGTCTTTTTATCAATTCATACAAACTAATAGGTTTTTTTAATTCAGTAGATCCATTCTCTAATAAAAATTCATTTATTTCTTTTTTTCCTGTTATTTGTACTTTTTTTATTCTTTCTATTTCATTTTCTATATTCTTTTTTCTATTTAGATATTTATTATACCTATCCTCTTTTACAAGACCAATTCTATACCCAATTTCTGTTAACCTTAAATCTGCATTATCTTGCCTTAATAACAATCTGTATTCTGCTCTTGACGTCATCATTCTATAAGGCTCATTTGTTCCTTTTGTTACTAAATCATCTATAAGTACACCTATATATGCATCAGATCTTTTTAAAATTAATGGATCTTTTCCCTTTATTTTTAATACAGCATTAATTCCAGCTATAAGACCTTGAGCTGCAGCTTCTTCATAACCTGAGCTTCCATTAAATTGACCTGCTCCATATAATCCATTTATGTTTTTAAATTCTAAAGTTAAATCTAATTGCTGAGGATCAATACAATCATATTCTATAGCATAAGCAGTTCTTAATATTTCTGCATTTTCTAGTCCTGGCACGCTTCTATACATTTTTATTTGGACATCTTCTGGTAGAGAACTGGACATGCCACCAATATATAATTCTTCTGTATTTTCACCTTCTGGTTCTATAAATACCTGATGCTTATCTTTATCTGGAAACCTAACAATTTTGTCTTCAATAGATGGACAGTATCTTGGACCTATACCCTCTATTGATCCATTATATAATGGAGATCTATGTATATTTTCATTTATTATTTTATGCGTTTCTTCAGAAGTATAAGTTAAATAACAAGAAATTTGATCCTTATCTAATTTATCATGTATAAAAGAAAAAGGAACTATTTTTTCATCTCCTGGCTGCTCTATCATTTTAGAAAAATCTACTGATCTTTTATTTATTCTGGCAGGAGTTCCTGTCTTAAATCTTCTAAGATTTATCCCCAAATCTAATAAACTTTGAGATAAGTCATTAGCAGGATATAATCCACTAGGCCCACTACTGTATATTATATCGCCTATTATTATTTTACTCTTTAAATAAGTTCCAGTACATAATATTATAGCCTTAGTAGTAAAATATGCTCCATTTTTAGTTAAAATACCTTTAACTTTATTGTTCTCCACATATATTTTTGTAACTTCTAATTGCCTTAAGGTAATATTTTCTTCTTTTTCTAATAAATGTTTCATTCTTTCACTATATCTTTTTTTATCTGCTTGTGCTCTCAAAGAATGAACTGCTGGACCTTTGGAAGTATTAAGCATTCTAGATTGTATGAATGTATGGTCTATATTTATACCCATTTCACCACCTAAAGCATCTATTTCCCTTACCAAATGTCCTTTTGCTGTTCCACCTATATTAGGATTGCAAGCCATAAGCGCAATACTATCTAAATTCATTGTACATATTAATGTTTTACATCCCATTCTTGCAGAGGCCAATGCTGCTTCACATCCTGCATGACCTGCACCAATAACTACTACATCAAAATCTCCAGCTAAATATTTCATATAATTACCTACTTTCCTAAACAAAATTCAGAAAATATTTTATCTATAATATCCTCATCTAAAGTATCACCAGTAATTTCTCCAATATATTTCCATGCATTTCTAATATCTATAGAAGCTAAATCTATGGATATTTCATCTGATAAAGTTTCTATTGCTTGAAGACAAGCTTCTTTAGATCTTATTAATGCTTCCTGGTGTCTAGCATTTGTAACTATAAGTTCATCAGATTTTATCTCTCCACTAAAGAAAAGATCTTTTATGCATTCTTTTAATTCATTTAATCCTGAATTATTTTTAACTGATGTTTTTATTATATACTTAGAATCTAATTCTTTTATAAAATTATTCTCTTCATTTAAAGCTTTATTTAAATCTAATTTATTTAATAAAACTATATACTTTTTACCTTTTATAAACTCCATTATTTCTATATCTTCTTCATCTATTTTTCTACTTAAATCCAACATAAATATAACTAAATCTGCTTCATCTATCTTTTCTTTTGATTTTTCTACACCAATTTTTTCTACTACATCTTCTGTTTCTCTTATTCCTGCTGTATCTACTATTTTTATAGGTATTCCATCAATATTTATATATTCTTCTATAACATCTCTTGTAGTACCTGGTATTTCTGTAACTATAGCTTTATTCTCATTAATTAATGCATTTAACAAAGAAGATTTTCCTACATTAGGTTTTCCAACTATTACAGTATTTAATCCTTCTCTTAATATTTTACCTTCTTCTGAAGCACTAATCAAATTATCTATTTTATTTATTATCTTGTTTAAATCTACTTTAATTTTTTGACCTGTTATTTCCTCTAAATCATCCTCAGGATAATCTACTGTAGCTTCTATATGTGCTATAATTTTAATCATTTCATCTCTAATAAAATTAATCTCTTTTGAAAGTCTTCCTTCAGCTTGCTTTAATGCTGACTTCATAGACAAATCTGTTTTAGATCTTATTATATCTATAACAGCTTCTGCTTGACTTAAATCTATTCTTCCATTTAAGAAAGCTCTTTTAGTAAATTCTCCTGGTTCTGCAAGCCTTGCTCCACATTTAATTAATTCTTTTAATATTTTTTTTGTTGGTATTACACCACCATGACAATTTATTTCTAAAGTATCCTCAGCAGTAAAACTCCTAGGACCTTTCATGTAACTTACTAAAACTTCATCTATTATTTCTTTACTTTCTTTTTCAATTATAAAACCATATCTCATAGAATAAGATTTTATATCATCTAATTTTCTATTATTTTTACCTTTAAATATACTGCTAACTATATCTAATGATTTATTTCCAGATATTCTTATTATAGATATACCACCTTCTCCTAATGGTGTAGCAACAGCAGCTATAGTATCAAATTCTTTCACCAAAATCACCTCTTTTTATAAATACCAATAATATAAAAAGAAAGCCTTTAGGCTTTCCTTAAATTTATTACAACTTTTCTAAAAGGTTCATCACCTTCGCTATATGTTTCAACATAATTATTATTTTGAAGTTCTGAATGTATTATTCTTCTTTCATAAGGATTCATAGGCTCCAATTTAACTGGTCTTCCAGTTTCTTTTACCTTATTCCCTAATCTTCTTGCTAATTTTTTTAATGTCTCTTCTCTCTTATTTCTATAATTTTCTGTATCTAGTATAACCCTTTTATAATCACACTCTTGGTCTTTATTAATTACAAGACTAACTAAATATTGTAGAGAATCGAGCGTTTCGCCTCTATATCCTATTATTATTCCCATATCTGGGCCTGATAAATTTATTTTTATTACATCTTTCTTTTCTTTTATATCTATCTTAGCTTTTACATTCATACTTTCTAATACAGATCCTAAAAAGTCTTTAACTTCTTTTTCATAATCTTTTTTTAATTTCATCTCTATTTTTGCAGGTCTTGTACCTATAAAATTAAGAAATCCTTTGCTTCCTTCATCAATAATTTTTATTTCAACCTTATCTTTTGAAGTATTTAATTTCTTTAAGCCATTATCAATGGCCTCTTCTATAGTTTTACCAGTCATTTCAATAAATTTCATGCCCCAAGTCACACCCCCTAGGCTTCAACTTTACCTCTTAACTCCATTTTTTTCATTATAACTGTTTGTATTATTTGGATTAAATTATTTATAACCCAGTATAATACTAAAGCCGATTTCAGCCTCCAACTTATTACGATCATAAAAATAGACATACCTATATTCATTGATTTCATCTGTCCAGCTTGTGAGTTATCTCCAGATGCCATTAATGTTCCAGAAAAATATGTAGTCGCACCTGAAAGCACTGCTAGAACTACATCTGGTTTAGCTAAATCTTTTACCCATAAAAAACTTATACCATTTATACCGGTTAAAGTATTAAATACATAGTATAATGCTATGAATATTGGCCATTGTATTAATAAAGGTAAACATCCCCCTAAAGGATTTACACCTTTCTCTTTGTAAAGCTCCATAGTTTTTTGGTTTAATTTTTGAGGATCATTTTTATATTTTGCTTGTAATTTCTTTATTTCTGGTTGCAATTCATTCATTCTAAGTGAAGATTTTGTTTGTTTTATGTTTAAAGGAAGTATTAATAGTCTTATTATTAATGTAACTAAAATTATGGCTATACCATAAGAAAAGTTAGGATTACTAATTACATTTGATACAGCTCCATGTATAAATTTAAAAAACTGCACAAAAGCGTCATTTAAATATCGCAAATTTTTAAACCTCCTAATTTTGCATTTATTTTAAAGGGTCATAGCCTCCTTTATTAAAAGGGTGACATCTTAGTATTCTTTTTATTGCCATTAAAGTGCCTTTTAATGCACCATATTTTTCTATAGCTTCTACTGCGTATTGAGAACAAGTAGGATAAAACCTACAACTAGGTCTTTTTAAAGGAGATATATACTTTCTATACATCTTAATAATACATATTAATAAATTTTTCAATTAAATATGCCTGCCTTTTTTAATAAATCTATTAATGCACTTTCTATATCCTTATAATCTTTATCATTGGAACTATTTCTAGCTATAAAAACCAAATCGTAACCTTGTTTCATATCTTTATCTAAATTTAACCTATAGCTTTCTTTTATTAACCTTTTTACTCTATTTCTGATTACACTTTTCCCAACTTTTTTACTGACAGATACGCCTAATCTATTTATATTATATCTATTTTTACATACATATAATACTAAAAGTTTATTAGAATAAGACTTTCCTCTTCTATATATATGTCTAAATTCTTTATTCTTTCTTATTTTATTTTCTTTCATAGACTATATTCTCCTTTTTTTCTGCATCTGCAGAAAAAGGCCACTAATGCGGCCCTTATGCTGTCAATCTTTTTCTACCTTTTAGTCTTCTTCTCTTAAGAACATTTCTTCCAGATGAAGTTTTCATTCTTTTTCTAAAACCATGTTCTTTTTTTCTCTGTCTCTTTTTTGGTTGATATGTCATAAACATTTTACAGCACCTCCTTCTGAGATCTTATAAATAATTAACATCATTTTTCTATTAAAGATGTTATCCTTATTTGCGCACATTATACTCCTAATTTAAAGATTCACTATTAAATTATATATTTGTAGTCTTATAATGTCAAGAAAAGTAAAGCAATCTAACGAAGTTTTTATTTTTTTGTGGATAACTTCTTGAATACCTATATATGTTTTGATATTATTATTAAAGGACTGTTGATAACTTTAAATACATATAACTTATCCACAACTGTTGATAAGTTTGTGCATAACTTGTTCACTTTGTTTTATTTTCCTAATATTATTATTTATTAATATTAGTATTTACAGCAATTTCAGCTTATTTACCACTGTTAATTTTTTTGAATTATATATGTTAATAAGTAATTTTTTTATTTTTAAATAAACATAATTATAAACATGTGAATATTTTTTTTAACAATTGTCAAGTTAATATAAATAATGTATATAAAGTTGTTTATATTTTGTTTACTATATGTGAACATTCTAAGTTTCTATCAAGACTGGAGGATTAAATTATGGATACCCACCTTACAGAAACCTGGGAAAAAGCAATAAATATAATAAAAGGTGAACTTACAGAAGTAAGTTTTAATACATGGATTAAAAGTATTAACCCTATTTCTCTTGAAAACAACTCATTAAAATTGGCTGTGCCAAATGATTTTACAAAAGGGATCCTTGAAAGTAGGTATAAGGATCTTATAATTAATGCTTTAAAATTGCTTACATCTAAAAAATATAATATAGATTTTATTGTAACTACTGAAGAAAAAATAGAAGAAACTAATAAAAAAATTGAAAAATCTAATATAGTTGTAAATGATGAAATGTCTACTATGTTAAATCCTAAATATACTTTTGATTCATTTGTAATAGGAAATAGCAATAGATTCGCTCATGCAGCCTCTTTAGCAGTAGCAGAAGCCCCTGCTAAAGCATATAATCCTTTATTTATATATGGTGGAGTTGGTCTTGGTAAAACTCACTTAATGCATGCTATCGGTCATTATATATTAGACAACAATCCTAAATCTCAAGTTGTTTATGTATCTTCTGAGAAATTTACAAATGAATTAATTAATTCTATAAAAGATGATAAAAATGTAGAATTTAGAAATAAATATAGAAATATAGATATTTTGTTAGTCGATGATATTCAATTTATTGCAGGAAAAGAAAGAACTCAAGAGGAATTTTTCCATACTTTTAATGCTTTGTATGAAGCTAACAAGCAAATAATTATATCAAGCGATCGGCCTCCCAAAGAAATACCTACCTTAGAAGATAGGTTAAGATCTAGATTTGAATGGGGACTTATAGCTGATATTCAAGCACCGGATTTTGAAACCAGGATGGCTATTTTAAAGAAAAAAGCTGATGTAGAAAAATTAAATATTCCTAATGAAGTAATGGTATATATAGCTACAAAAATTAAATCAAATATTCGTGAGTTAGAAGGAGCTTTAATAAGAATAGTAGCTTTTTCTTCACTTACTAATAAAGAGATAAGTGTAGATTTAGCTTCTGAAGCATTGAAAGACATAATATCAAGTAAACAAACAAAGCAAGTTACTATAGATATTATCCAAGAAGTTGTAGCTAATTATTACAATCTAAAAATAGAAGATCTAAAATCATCTAGAAGAACACGAAATATTGCTTTTCCGAGACAAATAGCTATGTACCTTTCTAGAAAACTAACAGATATGTCATTACCTAAAATTGGTGAAGAATTTGGCGGACGTGATCATACTACAGTTATACATGCCTATGAAAAAATATCTAATAACTTAAAAAAAGATGAAAGTCTTCAAAATGCAATAAATGAATTAAATAAACGAATTAATCAAAAATAAAAATGATATACAGATGTTTATAATAATATCTTACTTATTTGTTGATAACATATTAAATATAAATTAAACATATTTCCTGTGGATAAGCACTTAATTTTAATATTAACTTATCCACAATTATTTTGTTATGATAAATGTTGATATTTTACGCTTTACGAGACTTATCAACATATCAACATTCCCTACTACTACTACTACTAATTTATTATATTATCTATTTCTATTCTAAAAATAAATATTGTTAATAAAGGAGGCCACTTTTATGAAAATAACTTGCCAAAAAAATATATTACTAGAAGGTATCTCTATAGTTCAAAAAGCCGTAACTGGAAAATCAACATTACCTATATTATCAGGAATTCTTATTAAGGCTAATAAAAATGAACTGATTTTGACTGGTTCTGATATGGATCTTAGTATAGAAACTAAAGTAAATGCCAATATCTTAGAAGAAGGAACTATAGTTTTAGATGCTAAACTTTTTGGTGAAATAATAAGAAAATTACCTAATGATTTAATAGAAATAAATACATTAGAAGATAATTCTATAGAAATAATATGTCAAAACTCTAGATTCAACTTAATATATATGAACCCAGATGAGTTTCCTAATCCACCTATTATCAATGAAAATATGATTTTTTCAATAGGTGAAAACAAATTAAAAAATATGATTAAAGGAACTATTTTTGCTACAGCTCAAGATGAAACAAGACCTATTCTTACAGGAGTTTTATTTCAAATAAAAGATAAAATGTTAAATTTAGTAGCTTTAGATGGTTATAGATTAGCATTAAGAAGCGAATTTGTTGATACTGATACTACTATTAATGCTGTAATTCCAGGAAAAACATTAAATGAAGTTTCAAAAATTTTAGAAGAGGATAATGAAAATGTTAATATTACATTTACTCCTAATCATATTTTATTTAGTATAGGAGAAACAAAAATAATATCAAGATTATTAGAAGGTGAATTTATTAGCTATAAATCTATAATACCTGAAGAATATAACCTAAAAATAGTAGCTAAAAGATTAGAACTTTTAAATTCTATAGAAAGAGCTTCTCTTATGGCTAAAGAGGGAAATACTAATTTAGTTAAATTTAATTTCTCAGATGATAAAATTGTAATAACATCAAATTCTCAATTAGGAATGGTTAGAGAAGAGTTAAAAGTTTTATTGCAAGGAGAGGATTTGCAAATTGCATTTAATTCAAAATATCTTTTAGATGTATTAAAAACAATGGAAGATGATGAGGTTGTATTAGAATTTTCAAGTAGCGTAAGCCCTTGTATTATAAAAAATACAGAACTAAACAATTGTACTTATTTAGTTTTACCAGTAAGATTAAACAATAATTAAAAAAGAGGGGTTAAAAATGATTGAAGTAAAGATTAATTCTGAAATAATAAAGTTAGATTCTTTTTTAAAATGGTCAGGAGCAGTAACTTTAGGTTCAGAGGCAAAATTTTTTATACAAAATGGAGAAGTTAAAGTCAATGGAGAAATAGAAAAAAGAAGAAGTAAAAAACTTAAAATTGGTGATACAGTAGAATTCAATAATGAAATATATAAAATCATATAAATTTTTATATAATTGTTACTAAAAAATATTATGGTATAATTAATTTAGGTGTTTAGAATGTATATAAAAAGTGTGCACTTAATAAATTTTAGAAACTACGATGATTTGTATTTAGAATTAAGTCCCAATACAAATGTTTTTATAGGGAATAATGCTCAAGGGAAAACGAATATACTAGAGAGCATATATTATTCGAGTATAGGAAAATCTCATAGAACCAATAAAGACAAAGATCTTATAAAATGGGATAAAAATAATACATATTTAAGAATATATGTATCAAAAGAAAGACTAGATAAAACCATAGATATAAACATATTTAAAAATGGTAAAAAAGCTATAACTGTAAATAAAATAAAAATAAAAAAAATATCTGAGCTAATGGGGAATCTGAATGTTGTTATGTTTTCGCCAGAGGACTTAAGAATAATTAAGGATTCCCCTGGAAATAGAAGGAAATTTTTAGATATAGAATTATGCAAAATAAACAATGTTTATTATCATGATTTAGTCCAATATAATAAAATTTTATCTGAAAGAAATACAGCTTTAAAAAATTGGAATAACAAAATTAATGATATAATTGATATTTATGATAAACAACTTTCTAAATATGGAGCCTCTATAATTCAAGAAAGATACAAATATTTGGATAAATTAAATATTATTGGCAAAAATATACATAACAAGATAACTAATGATTTAGAAGACATAAATTTTAGATATTTAACTAATATAAAAGATTTTGAAAATGTAGAAAATGAATTATTAATGGTTCTTAAAAAAAATAGAAAAAAAGATTTTGAACGAAGTTCAACTTCTATTGGTCCTCATAGAGATGATTTTGAAGTAAGTATAAATAATATAAATACTAGAATTTTTGGATCACAAGGACAACAAAGAACAGCTGTATTAACTTTAAAGTTTGCATCATTGGAAATAATAAAAAATATAATAGGAGAATATCCTGTACTTTTATTAGACGATGTACTATCTGAATTAGATTCAAATAGACAAAGGTTTGTATTGAACTCTATTGATAAAATACAGACTATAATAACTTGTACTGGTATGGAAGAAATATCCCAATACTTAAATAAAGAACAATCTCAATTATATTTGGTTAATAGTGGTAAAATAAAAAGAGTTTAAAGCTGAAAGGAGATTAATTTATGTTTCTTCATTTAGGAGAAAATGTAGTAGTACCAATAAAAGATGTTATAGGAATATTCGATATGGAGACTTCTATGTATAGTTCAGATACTATACAATTTTTAAGATTAGCTGAAGAAGATGGATTTGTTGAAAGAATAACTAAGGAGAAGCCAAAATCTTTTGTTATAGCTGAAGTAAATAAAAAGAGTAAGATATATTTGTCTCCTATATCTTCAGCTACACTAACTAAAAGAACAAAGGTTTTGTATAATGAGCTGTAAAAGTTAGGAGGATAAACATGTCACAAGAAAATAAACAAGTTTATGATGAAAGCCAAATTCAAGTGTTAGAAGGTCTAGAAGCTGTTAGAAAAAGACCAGGAATGTATATAGGAAGCACTAGTTTGAGAGGGCTTCATCATTTAGTTTATGAAATAGTTGATAACAGTATAGATGAAGCATTAGCTGGTTTTTGTACACATATAGAAGTTTTCATACATAAAGATAATTCTATAACTGTGGTAGATGATGGGCGTGGAATGCCAGTTGGAATGCATTCAAAAGTAAAAAAACCCGCTGTTGAAGTAATAATGACTATATTGCATGCAGGTGGAAAATTTGGCGGTGGAGGATATAAAGTTTCTGGTGGTCTTCATGGAGTAGGAGCCTCTGTTGTTAACGCACTTTCAGAAAAATGTGAAGTAGAAGTGAGAAGAGATGGCCATATATGGAAGCAAAAATATGAAAGAGGCATACCAAAAACAGGGTTAGATATATTAGGTGATACAGAAGAACATGGTACCAAAATATATTTTAAGCCAGATGCTGAAATATTTGATGAACTAGAATTTGAATATGATACTTTAGCTCAAAGACTTAGAGAATTAGCTTTCTTGAACAAAGGTATAAAAATTTCATTAACAGATGAAAGAGATGATAAAAAAGAAGTGTTTCACTATGAGGGCGGATTGAAATCTTTTGTACTTTATCTAAATAGGAACAAGGAAAAATTACATCAACAACCTATATATGTTGATGAAAATAAAGATGGATATATAGTTGAAATTGCTATGCAATATAATGACGGATATGCAGAAAATATTTTTTCCTTTGCCAATAACATTGATACTATAGAAGGTGGAACTCATTTAGCTGGTTTTAAGTCAGCTTTAACAAGAATTATAAATGATTATGCTAGAAAATTTAATTATCTAAAAGATACAGATAAAAATTTATCAGGGGATGATGTTAGAGAAGGCTTAACAGCAGTTGTTTCAGTAAAATTAACAGATCCTCAATTTGAAGGTCAAACAAAAACAAAGTTAGGAAATAGTGAAGTAAGAGGAATCGTAGATACAATTGTAGGGGAAAAGATAGGGGCTTTTTTAGAAGAAAACCCTAATGTAGGTAAAATAATAATTGAGAAAGGTTTATCAGCTTCAAGAGCTAGAGAAGCTGCAAAAAGAGCTAGGGAACTTACTAGAAGAAAATCTGTTTTAGAAAGTACTTCTCTTCCAGGAAAATTAGCCGATTGTTCTTCAAAAGATCCATCATTATGTGAAATTTATTTAGTCGAAGGAGATTCTGCCGGTGGATCTGCAAAACAAGGAAGAAATAGAGAATTTCAAGCTATTTTACCTTTAAAAGGTAAAATAATGAATGTTGAAAAGCAAAGATTGGATAAAATATTAGCTTCAGATGAAATACGTGCTATGATAACAGCCTTTGGTGCAGGAATAGGAAAAGAATTTGATATTGAAAAAATAAGATATAATAAAATAATTATAATGACAGATGCTGATGTAGATGGAGCACATATAAGAACTTTACTTTTAACATTTTTTTATAGATATATGAAAGAGTTAATAGAAAAAGGTCATGTTTACATAGCTCAGCCACCACTTTATAGAATATTTAAAGCTAAAAAAGAAGTTTACGTTTATTCTGATTCTGAATTGGATGCTGCATTATTGGAATTAGGTGGGAAAGATGCCAATACAAATATTCAAAGATATAAAGGTCTTGGAGAAATGAACCCAGAACAACTTTGGGATACTACTATGAACCCAGAGCATAGAACTTTATTACAGGTAACAATAGAGGATGCTATGGCAGCAGATGAGATATTTACTATACTTATGGGAACAAAAGTAGAACCAAGAAGAGAATTTATAGAAAATAATGCTGATAAGGTAGTTAACTTGGACATATAAGATAAGATTGTAAAGAGGTGTAATCATGTTAAACGAAGGAAAGATTTTACCTGTAGATGTAAGTAAAGAAATGAAGAAATGTTATATAGACTATGCTATGAGTGTAATAGCTGGTCGTGCATTACCAGATGTAAGAGATGGGTTAAAACCAGTACATAGAAGAATTATATATTCAATGCATGGTTTAGGATTATCTCCAGAAAAAGGTTACAGAAAATGTGCTAGAATCGTAGGAGATGTATTAGGTAAATACCATCCTCATGGAGATACAGCAGTTTATGAAGCTCTAGTAAGATTAGCACAGGATTTTTCAATAAGGTATACATTAGTAGATGGACATGGAAATTTTGGGTCCATAGATGGTGATGGAGCAGCTGCTATGAGATATACAGAAGCTAAAATGAGTAAAATATCTATGGAGCTTATAAAAGATATAAATAAGAATACAGTAGATTTTATTCCAAATTTTGATGGGGAAGAAGAAGAACCATCTGTATTACCATCAAGATTTCCTAATCTTTTAGTTAACGGTTCTGCAGGTATAGCAGTAGGTATGGCTACAAATATTCCACCACATAATTTAACAGAAGTTATAGATGGAATAATAATGCTAATAGAAAATGAAGATGTAACTATACTCGATTTAATGACTAAAATAAAGGGACCAGACTTTCCTACTTCAGGATTAATTGTAGGCACAAGAGGAATAAGAGAAGCCTATGAAACCGGTAGAGGAAAGGTTGTAATTAGAGCTAAAGCTGAGATTGAAGAAGAAAATGGAAAAAATAAAATAATAGTTACAGAGATACCATATCAGGTTAATAAAGCTAGACTTATAGAAAATATAGCTAATCTTGTTAAAGATAAAAAAATAAATGGAATTTCAGATTTAAGAGATGAATCAGATAGAGATGGTATGAGAATTGTTATAGAACTAAAAAGGGATGCAAATCCTAATATAGTTTTAAATCAATTATATAAGCATACAAAACTTCAAGATACTTTTGGAATAATTATGTTAACTTTAGTTAATAATCAACCTCAAGTTTTAAATTTAAAGGAAATATTAATTAATTATTTGGAATTCCAAAAGGAAGTAATAAGAAGAAGAACTAAATTTGATTTAGATAAAGCATTAGCAAGAGCACACATATTAGAAGGCTTAAGAATAGCTTTAGATCATATTGATGAAGTCATAAAGCTTATAAGATCGTCTAAAAATACAGCTGAAGCTAAGGAAGGATTAATAAATAATTTTAATCTTTCAGAAAAGCAAGCACAAGCTATATTAGACATGAAGTTACAAAGACTTACAGGTTTAGAAAGAGAAAAGATAGAAGAAGAATATAAAGAACTTATAGAAAAAATAAATTATTTTAGAGAAATATTAGATAAAGAAGAATTGGTATTAAATATAATAAAAGAAGAATTAACAGAGATAAAAAATAAATATGGTGATGAAAGAAGAACAGAAATAGTTAAAGGTGAGCATGATATAGATATCGAAGACTTAATTGAAGATAAAAAAGTAATAGTAACTCTAACTCATGGCGGATACGTAAAAAGATTAGATATGGATACATACTCTTCACAAAAAAGAGGTGGAAAGGGTATTCAAGCTACATCTACTAAACAGGATGACTTTATAGAAAATATGTTTGTAACATCTACACACAGCACTATATTGTTCTTTACAAATAGGGGGAAGGTATATAAACTTAAAGCTTATGAAATACCAGAAGCAGGAAGAACAGCTAAAGGTACAAATATAATAAATCTTATACCTATAGAAAATAATGAGAAAATACAAGCAGTAATAGGTTTAAAAGACATAGATGGCATGAAGCATTTTATAATGTGTACTAGAAATGGAATAATTAAAAAGACAGAAATAGTTAAATATTCTTCTATAAGAAAAGGTGGATTAATTGCTATAAATTTAAAAGAAGATGATGAGCTAATAGATGTAAGAATGACTAATGGAAATAATCAAATAATAATAGTCACTCAAAATGGATATTGTATAAGATTTAATGAAGAAGATGTAAGATCTATGGGAAGAACTGCAACAGGAGTCAAAGCTATAACATTAAGAGAAGACGATATAGCTGTATCTATGGATGTTGTAATAGAAAATGGCGAATTATTATCAATAAGTGAAAATGGCTTTGGAAAGAGAACAGATATAGAGGAATACCCTGTTCATAGAAGAGGTGGAAAAGGAGTTATAACTTATAAAATAACTGATAAAACAGGATATATAGTTGGGGCAAGATTTGTAAAAGAAGATGATGAACTTATGCTCGTAAATAGTGGTGATGTTGCAATAAGAATAAATGTTTCAGATATATCTAAAACTAGTAGAAATGCAATGGGTGTAAAATTAATGAGAACTAGTGAAGAAGAAAAAATAGTTGCTATAGCTAAAATAAAAAGTGAAGATATAATAGAAGAAGAAATTATGAATGAAGAATAAAAAAATCAGCATTTATGCTGGTTTTTTATTTTAAATTAAAACAACTATTCCAGACGTATCAATATAAGAAATATAAATAAAAATGATAAAAAAATAAGATATATTAAAATATTTTAATTAAATAAGATTTTATATAATAAATTCAATATTAAATTCTGATACAATAAATCTCGTCCTCAAGACAAGGACTTGAAAGTAACAAAAATTTTCAAAAACAAATTTGAAAAAAGTTCTTGACAAAGAACAACAAATTTGATAAGATATAAAAGTCGCTGAGGCGACATGGTCTTTGAAAATTAAACAGAGAATTAACAAGAAACATTCTTGTAACAGCCAGTAAGATAA
>OKWK01000229.1_pt1 | contig 41754 bp, 43 predicted proteins | sample 1607181 | NCBI WGS metagenome assembly OKWK01 (sample SAMN07501053, study PRJEB24779) | human gut metagenome | isolation source: stool | host: human infant | place: USA: Pittsburgh, PA
CCTGAACAGTCAAAGTTAGATGGTCCACTTGCTCCAAACACATATCTTTTGCCTATATGTTTTTCTGCTTCATTAAATAAGGCTTTGGCAGTTTCAGAATCAAAAGCAAGACCGGGATTTCCAAAGTTTGGATTGTCTATAATCTCTCCCAAGTTCCCATAGCTTGATCCAAAATATCCACTCATATTTCCCTGACTATCAAGTAATGCTAAATAATGAGCCATATTTGTTTCATAGTTTGCAAATTCTTCTCTTGCTATTTCATCAATACTTTTCTTTTTTATAGTTAATGTTAGAATTCTATAGGTATATGGATTTCCTTCACTGTCATATTTTGTAATAGACTTTGAAGTATATTTTTTCTCATACATTTGATTAAATAGTTTTTTTAATTCCTTTTGTATCTCTTCAGCTGACTTAATCTCTCCATATCTTGCTGTTAAATAGCTAAAAAGCTCGTGTAGATCATGACCGACAGAATCTCCTTTTATATGATATTCATCATAATTTGGATAATTTTCTTTAATACTATCTATTTCATCTTGTAATGCATATTCATAACTTGTAAATTCATTATTAATATCCATTAAAACATCTTCTTTTGATAGATAGCTTGTAGCTATAACATTACTTGTTAATCCTGAAGTAAGACTGCCAACATTGCTAATTCCTTGAAATAGCATAAAAAAAAGTCCTAAAATACAAAGGGCAATTAAAATTTGCTTATATCCTTTGTTTTTTAAAACTTCCAATGTTTTCTTTCCAATATTAGCGAAAGATTTCTTTATTCTATTTACTAAACCTTCCCCGTGTTTCTTCCTAAAATCTCTCTGAAACTTCTTTTTCATAAAAAATCGATTCAATTTATTAGAGTTTTGATAAGCTTTAGTCTTCTTCAATTCTTCAAAATTTCTTTGAAAGAGGAGTTTACTTTCTTTCTTATAAATTTTTCCTTCTAAAGATTTTATTTTTCTTTGAGTTTTTAAAGGTTTTTTTCTTCTAAAATGGGTAATTTCTCTACCTACAACTTCGGTAGTTCTACTAAGCTTATAAGCAGCGTTAACGCCTGCATTATCATCTTTCCCACTATATAGATAGTTTGCCGTCATAGCACTCGCAAAAGTAATAGGTTTTTCTAAACCCGCTTTTTTTGACTTTTTCTTATCCTTAATTAACTCTTTTTCCTTTTTATTCTTTTTCTCATATAGTTTTGTTATTTTATCTTCTTTTTTATAAAACTTATCTTTTTCACTTTTGTTATCTTTTTTAGAATGGAATTTTGTTTTATTTTTTGTATCTACCTTATTTTCTTCAGATAAATTTTTGGAATCCTGTACTTCTTTTTTTGTCCTAGTATATTCTTTCTTTGGATTAAAGTTACTTTTCTTTATAGTATTATCAAAAGCATCTTTTGTTTGTCTTTTCTTTCCCTTGTTTTTATTAGAAATTCCACTATGATTTAAATCAAGTTTATCTACTTCAAGATTCTCATTTTTTCTTACGTTTTTTTCCTGTTTGAAGATTTCTTTTTTCGTGCCTATTTTTTCTTGATTCTTTTTATTTATATTATATTTATCTTTATTTTTTTCAGTTTCACTTTTAAATCCTTCAGATAAGCTATCCTGTCTAAATTTCACACTAGAAACCCTACACATTAGCATATCTTTATCTTCTAAATTTCTAATTTTGCCTTTGAAATATTTGCTATTTTGTTTTTTATTAGTATTCAGGTCTTGAATTATTTTTTTATCTTCTTCATTTGCCTTATGTGATAGGTCTTTTCTTTTAAACTTCCCATTTAAAGATTTTAATTCTTCTTTTTCCCCTTTATCCTTAAACTGACTTTGAGTTTGATAAAGTTTTTTTAAGGTATTTTTTTGAAAGCTTTCTTTCCCTTTCTTACCAAGAATAGAATAACCATCCCAATTTTTTCTTTGCACATCAGAAGATGGTAAATACTTATAGTCATCTCTTGTATCCCTATAGGATACATTGCTATCACTAAAGTTCATGTCATAGCAATCTATGACACCATCATTATCTGAGTCCTGTGATAATGGATCATATGTCGAACTTACCTCTCTATTAAAATTCTTATCTTCTTTTCTAAATCTCCTTATTTTTTTCTCTGGAATATCATTAAAACTTTCACTCTCAACGTTTTTCTTCCATTTTAAATTACTATTCCCCTTGCAATTTTTTTGGGGAGAAATGCTACTTTTTATATTAGAATTAGTTGAAATTGGTCCATCATTAAAATTTTCTTTAAAATTACTTAGCCTGTATTCTGTTTCTTGCCCGTGATATTCACCATATCTACTTTCCTCATTTTCTTCCATTTTTCTATGCTGCCGTTGCGAATATTCCGGCTGATATTCATTATGATAGGAGGCTTCTGCAAATTTTTCCTCATGGATTTTTCTTTGTCTTCTTTCTCTATTTGGCTTTTCTTTTTCTTTGAATAAATTCTGACTATTTTCTTGCAAATGATCTGAGTAATATTTAGAGTTTTCAACATTATTGTCTATGTTGTTCCTGCTTTTTACTTTATTTATTTCTTTTTTTGAAAAATCTGATGGACTCTCTATATTACTGAATTTTTCATTACTTTCTTCTTTCTTTTCTGATATAAGCTTGGTCTTTGGTACATCTCTTGGGTTTACTTTCCCTTTCTTTTTCATATACACCTCCTATTTAATATTTTTCTCAATCCTTTCTTTAGCTATTTGACAGTAATCTTTGTTTATGTCGATTCCAATATATTCTCTGTCCATCCTAATAGCTACCATTCCAACAGTTCCTGAACCCATAAAGGGATCAAGAATCAAGCCTTTTTTAGGACATCCTGCTTTTATACAAAGTTCTACCAGTTTTGGTGGAAATACCGCATAGTGTTTTCCTTTAAATGCACTGGTGTTAATAGTCCAAATATCTCTATTGTTTCTAAACTTAGGGACATTATCTCCTATATATTCTCCATACTCTCTTGCTTCATTTATGCTCTGTCTTTTAGCTCCTGTACCTTCTTGTAAATACTTATTATTTTTTCCTCTTGCCCTCATATATCTTTTCTTGCTTATTTCTTTTATTGGTTCTTTCATAGCGTCAAAGTTATAGAAATACTTTCTTGCTTTTGATAGTAGGAAGATATGTTCATAAGACCTTGATGGTCTATCTCTACAAGACTCAGGCATGGCATTTTCCTTATGCCAAATAATATCACTTCGCAAATACCAACCGTCCTCTCTTAATTTTAAAGCTAGTTGCCAAGGTATCCCCATTAAGTCTTTTGCCTTGTAGCCACTGAGTTTTTCTGTAATAGACTCTTTTTGACCACTTCTTCCTTCTATGTTTTTAGGATCTTTATATTCTTTTTTGCTTCTTGTCCCTGCATAAGAATCTCCAATAACTACCCAAAGTGTTCCTTCTTTTTTTAATACTCTTTTTACTTCTCTAAAGACTTCAATTAATTTATTTAAATATTCCTCCGGACTTTCTTCTCTTCCAATTTGTCCTTCTGCTTTATAATCTCTAAGTCCATAATATGGAGGAGATGTAATACAGCAATCAAATGTTTTATCTGGAAATTCCTTTAGAGCAGAAATTGCATCTAAATTAATAATATAGTTAGTTTTTAACTTCTCTCTGTCTATCAATTTCTATCCCTTCCTTTAATTCTTCTGGTTTAGTTGTCATTAACTTATACAATTTTGTATCTTTAGGAAATCTATCTACAAAAGGTACTATTGTGTTTCCATAGAATAGTAATCCCTCTCCCTCATTGGAATTTGTGACGTAGGATAACTGATAAAGAGATATATTTAACTTGTTAGCTAAAATTTCCCTATCACCACTAGCTTGATTAAGCATTAAGATAAAATCTGTATTATCAAATATATTTTCTATTTCGGGACTGGCTAAAAGGTCCTTTACATTTTGTGTTAATCCTGTTGGAATCCCGCCCCATTTTCTAAATCTCTTCCAAATTTCTATGGAATATGAGGCTGTTTGTTCTTCTCTTAAAAGCAAATGGAATTCGTCACAGTAATATCTGGTTTCCTTCTTATTTCTATTAATAGTTACTCTATTCCACACTTGATCTTGAACAATTAACATACCTATTTTTCTAAGTTGCTTTCCTAATTCCTTAATGTCATAACAAAGAATTCTATTGCCTGTATCTACATTAGTCCTATGGTTAAATACATTAAGACTACCTTTGACATAAATTTCCATTTCTACCGCTAATTTTTTCCCTACCTTTTCTTCTTGTTTTAAAAGTAAATTATATAAATCTTCTAAAATTGGCATATTTTCAGGAATGGGATTGTCGAAGTAATCCTTATATAATATCGGAAGACATCTATCAATTACTGAAGTTTCTTCTGCACTTAATCCTTCCTTTCCTACTACAAGTTCAAACAGTGAAAGAATAAAGTCAGACTTTAAAGATAAGGGATTGTCTTCATCGGCATAGTCTACATTTATATCCAACGGGTTTATATAATCCTTACTTGTTGGCGATATTTTTATAACTTCTCCACCTAGTGCCTTAGTTAAATTTCCATACTCACCTTCCGGATCACAGATAATGATGTCATCTTGTGTAATTAAAAAAGCATTGGTAATTTCTCTTTTAGCCGAAAAAGATTTACCACTACCAGGCGTTCCAAGTATTAAACCGTTTGGATTCTTTAAAAGCTTTCTATCTGTCATAATGATGTTACGACTTAAAGCATTTAATCCGTAGTATAAGCTCTCTCCTTCTAAGCACAACTCTTCTGTTGTAAAAGGAATAAAGACTGCTGTAGAGCTAGTTGTAAGTCCTCTTTTTATTTCGATTTCATTTTTCCCAAGTGGTAGGGAGGAAATTAGTCCTTGTTCCTGTCTATAGTTAAGATTTTTCAATACACAATTATGCCTACCTGCTATTGAATTTAGTTGAAAGATTATATTACTCAATTTCTTTCTACTTTTTTCCATATTTGTAAACAAAATAGTTATGACAAACATTCTCTCATTATGATTTTGAAGTTCTACCAATAGTTTCTTAGCATCATTACCATAGGTAATTAAATCGCTTGGAAGAATATCAATATCATATCCTGATCTTATAGCCTTCTTATTTTCTTCAATTTTCATTTTATCCAAGTCCGTTATTTTTCTTTTAATCATCTTTATAGCTTCTGTTTGATCAATGGAATTTATGTGAAATGTTACAATCATATTTTCTTCAACCCCTAAAAATTCTGATAATAATCTATCTGATAATTCAGGTGCTAGAATTTGCAGAAAGTTTACTTCTCCAAAGTATTCTCCAATTTTAAATTGATTGTGAGATGAAAAGTTAAATGATGCTGGTACTATATAATCCTTAGTAGATAGTCCACTATATTTTAGGTCTTCAAAGGAAAAAACAAAATTCTTATTCGGATTTAAGATATCGTGAATAACCTTTAACCTTTCATATCCACTTAATACATAAGCTTTTACTCCCATCTGCTTAAAGTTATTTAATATATCCATTTCCATTCTTTCAAGTCTTGTAGTTGCCTCTTTTAAATCTTGTGCTTGTAAGCTAAAGGTGATATACATATATTTAGTAAGTCCATTATTTCCTTTTTGACTCTGATTTTTTAGCATTTCCCTGTACTCTTTTCGTATTTCATTATATGAATCGTTTCTATCCGGAACATTGATGTTTTTTTCTACTTCTTCATTTTTTCCTATGCGATTAATATATGAAAGTTCTATATCAACACTTGGATCAAAATAGTTTAAAAAACTTGAAAATTCATTAAATATACTTTCCTTATCTTCTTCTGTTGAAAGCTGGTAGTTAATATCTAAAAAACGTATCATTTTATTAAATTTGTTCTTCTCAACTTGGCAAATCCCATTTCTCAACATTCTTAAATAAGGGATTGTTTCCTGAACGCTCTTTTTCTTCTTCCCACCAAAAAAGGAAAGCCTCTTTTTGGGCTTTCCTTTTTCTTTAGAAATATTTGCTTTTTTCATCTTTTTTTGACTTATACTAATGCTTTTTAAATCTTCTTTTTGTTTTTTTAAATTTCTTTTTTCTTGATTTAATTTTTTCTGTTGTTTTTTCTGTATTTGATTCATTTACTCCTTTCCTTTCTTTGTTTCTTTATATCATAAATACATTCTGTCTTGTATATCCTTATACTTGTCTGTCTTTTCTTATCTATAATATACTTTAAATATTTTTCAAAATAGATCCCGTCCTTTTCATAAAGAGTTGCAAATATTATAGGAAAAGACACACCTATCATAATTAACATAGATAGGTCATTAGGCAGCACTTTTTTTACCATTAAATATACTGGAAAGCCTATTAGACCTGCAATTGTAAAGCCAATTAATTGTCTTTTTGTTAGATTTAGAGCTACCTTTGTTTTTACTTTTGTTAAGTCCTTTGGGACATTTACATAAGCCATTATTCTAAACCCTCTAAGTAAAAGCCATATATGTCTTCTCTGTTCAGATCTTCTAATGATTTTCCCATATTCACTGCTATTTCTAAGACTTTTTCATTCGTTTCTTCTCTATTATCTAAAACTTCCGATGTTTTTCTTATAATCATTCTATTTTGTATTTCTCTTGTAATATATCCCCCTATTAAAAGTATTGGGAGTCCTATTGTTCCAAGTGTTTTAAAATTAATTTTTTTGTCCTTTTTTCTTCTAATTTTCATCATCTTCTCCTTTTTTATTAATGAGCATTTAAAATTGATTTTGCAATACTTCCTGATTTCATCATAGTTATACCAAGTATTAAGGTGTATCCTAGTAATTCAAAAATACTTTTGTGTATGTCTGATATATTTAAAGTCTTAACAAGTACGGCATAAATTCCTACGCATATAAGTAGGAATAAACCTTGCAAGCCAAGTGCGAAGAGCCCTCTTATATAGTTTGTTCCAATACTTCCCCATTCTTTATTGCCCATTGTGGCAAAAGGTATGGCGCAAACTGAAGTATAAATATATATTTCTATCATCCTGCCGTATAGAATAACTGTAATTAGTATTGATATCCCTTGAATTATCATCTTTACAATTGATGTCTCTAGTACTATAGTCATTAATTTTCCTATTGACTCTCCTTTTAGGCTATCTACCATATTAGCTATATCACCTGGAGAAACTTTTGCACTAGCATTTGCCACACCTGCTGCCTTTCCTATTAAATTCTGTGCCACATCAAATACTGCCATAGAAAAGTCAAAAGCATGAGATACAAGCCATACTGCTATCCACATTTTTATCATATATTTAAAAAAATCAAAGGTATCTGTGTCGGTTGATATTTGTCAACAAAGTTTTTCAAATATTTACAAATAAAAAAAAGAGGTAGCCACCATTTTTAGTAGTTACCTCTAATCTCATCTATATTTTACTTGTCGTAGTTTATAAGCCTTATTGTTTCTTTTTTTACATCTACCTTTACAATATCATATCCTGCATTATAAATAGAATTTCCCATAGGTCTATCTTCACTTGCATACCAATAGCTTGGATAGGTTCTTGCTGATTTGCAAAGTTTTCTGCCTATAAGTTCTTCCACCTTTGAAAAATCAAGCTCTATTTCTCTGTCTTGCCCTTTCAGATATTCTGTTATCGGTGAAAATCTGCTGTCTTTGTGAATATACTTTTTATCTTCTTTTTCCTCTATATAGGTATCTTCCTTTATTTCATCATCCTTTTCTATTTCAAACTTACCGATAAAGTTAAAGTAAATATCTATCCTTTGAGTAAACTTATATCTTTTAAGTTTTTGTTTTTGGTAGATTATTATTTTATCTATCAGTTGATTTATCATTGAGGTTGTGAGTATCGAAAAATCAGTAAAACTCTTAATGGTTTTAATAAACTGTTCTGTGTTATCACTAACGGATTGTAATTTCTCCGTTACCTCCTCAAGTTCAACTATTTCAGTATTTAGTGTCTTTTGCTCCTCTGTGTATTGAACAGCTATCTTATTAAAGGTTTCATCGTTTATTCTGCCACTTGCATTATCTTCATATAGTTTTACAAACAGCCTATCTATCACAACAAGCCTATTTTTATCCGCTTTTAATTTCTTTATATTTTCCTTTTGACTTTTCTCCCTTTCTTCAAGTCTTGCAGATATAACGATGTTTTTAAATTCTTCCTCATTATTCTCAATATATTTACTAATATCTTTTAAGGCTTCTAAAATAAGTTCTCTTACTACTTTTGTTCTGATATAATGTGCAGAACATTCATTTCTATGTTTCTGATAGGTTGAACATATATAATTATCGTACCTGACATCTTCTTTGTAATGTCCTGTACCCTTTCTATTTATCCCTCTTGAATTATATAGTTTTTCTCCACAATCTCCACAAAACAGCTTGCCTGTTAGTGGATTTACCGTTCCCTCTCTTGACTGCCTTCTTGTCGTTTTCAAAAGGGAATTGGCAATTTCCCATGTTTCTTTGTCAATAATCGCTTCATGAGTATTTTCAAAAATAGCCCAATTTTCTTTTTTATTGGTGTACCTTCTCTTATCCTTAAAGCTTGGCTTGATGGTCTTAAAGTTTACAGTATGACCTAAGTATTCTTCACGTCTTACAATACACGAAATACTTGTTCCCCACCAACGATATGGTGTGTCAAATTCCTTATTGATACGATTCCCATAGCCATTCATAGCCATATAGTACGATGGAGAATAGACTTTCTCTTTGTATAATAAATCTGCTATCTGATAGGGTCCAAGTCCACTTACAACTAAAGAGTAAATCCTCTTTACAACTTTTGCAGCTTCTTCATCAATAATCCACTTATCCTTGTTATCAGGGTCTTTTTTATATCCATATATGGCATGGCTTCCTGTATGCTTTCCCTCAAGTCCCTTTGCCCTATATACTGCCTTAATTTTTCTACTGGTATCTACTGCATAGATTTCATTAATAATATTTTTGATTGGAATACTTATATCTGTTTCCATATCGGTAGTAAAGGTATCTACATTATCATTTATGGCAATAAATCTTACATTATGCTTCGGAAAAAATTCTGTTGTATAGATCCCTACATGAAGATGATTTCTTCCAAATCTGGACAAGTCTTTTACAATTACTGTTCCTATTTCTCCATTTGCAACCCTTGTTATCATATTTTGAAATTCAGGTCTGTCAAAATTTGTTCCTGAGTAGCCGTCATCAATGAAAAATTCACACTGAAAAAAGCCACTCTGCTTGGCAAACTGGCTTAAAATCTTCTTTTGATTTGTAATGGAATTACTTTCTCCTTGAAGTTCATCATCTCTTGATAAACGACAATAAAGAGCTGTTTTTCTGTTAGCTTGAATAGACATATTTTCCTCCTGTCTATCAAGCCTACCTACGATATTTGTATTATACTCCTTTTTCATAATTTTTTCCACCATTAATTGTCGCTATTTTTTATAACTTCCTGCTTAATGATTGATTTCATCTTATCTTTCAGCTCTTTTCCATTTTTCTTACAAAAGATATTTACAGTGTATTTTGTATTTCCAATTTCTTTTTGAATTACTTTAGTTTTTTTATTGTCTGTGTTTTCTGTTTGTATGGTATTCATAAATTCTCCTTCCTGTAAAATAAAAAAAGCGATTAGAATTTCTACTTTTCCAATCGCCTTTACTCGTCTATTAAGTTTTGTGCTTTCTTCAGCTTTTCTTTACTTTGTATTTTTCTCCTATCAAGTCCTATTACCCTAAGAGGTAAGCACATTTCTATTATCCTTGAATAAATCCTGCCAAGCATTATATCTTCCTGTTCTTTCTCTATGTCTTTGAAATTTAGGTTTGTAGTTATAATGGTCAGTCTTGCCTTTAGGTATCTTGCATTTATCACATTGTAGATTTGCTCTAAGGCGTATTCTGTATTCCTTTCTATTCCAAAATCATCAAGGATTAGTAGAGTAGGATTTGTTATTTGCTCTATATATTCATTTCTATCAAGGTTAAAGCCACCTTTTTGTAAATCATTTAGTATCTGTGCAAAGTTTCTCATTTTAACAGTATAGGAATACTCTGTGATTATGGCATTTGCTATTGAACAAGCAAGATAGGTCTTACCACTTCCTACATTTCCATATAAGAGTAAACCTACATTGTCCTTTCTCATTTCTTCAAAATGCTTTACATAGTTTTTAGTTTTTTTGATGATTTCTTTGTCGGTATCTTCATCAGCATTTTCAAAGGTATAGGCTATTTGATTTTTGGATATAAAGCAGTTTTTTCTAAGTCTATCCTGTTCAATCTGCTTTTCTCTTAATTTTTCTTGCTCTGCTCTATCTCTATCACATTTACAAGCATTTCTAATTATCATTAGCTTTTTATCTAACATTGGAATAGGCTTTCCGTCTATTCTTTCATTACAAGTCTTACAATAGATATGTCCGTCTTTTTCATAGTGAGTTTCTTTGTTGTAGGTAAAATCTGTACCTTGTATTTTTGTAGTTATCATATTTTGAGTATCTTTGTTATTCATAGCTTTCATCCTCCTTGTTCTTATTTAAGTGGTGGAATGCGTTTTAAGGCTTATTTTTTATATTGGGTATACTCTGATACCTCTTTCAGCTTTAATACTCTAAAAACACCTTTCCACCTTGTTATATGATATTTATAGGCTGTCGCTGTCCTCATAGTTGGTTGAATAGGTTTTAGAACTTTTATTTTGAATATTTTTCTGTGTTAGTTTCTCTTTGTCCTGTTCATACCAATTAAGGATTGTTACATAGTGGTCTTTGTAGTCTTTTCCTGAACCTTTGATATATCTTGATAATTTTTCAATCATCGTATCGGTATGTCCTTTTAGCCTATCCTTTAGCTTTTGGTATTCCTCATCAGTTAATCGAATATTTTTATATTCTCCGTAAAGAGAAAAGGGGCTAGCCTGTTCTATGCTCCCCTTATCTATACTAACCTTATCTAATCTACCCTTACCTATACTATGCGGACAAACGGTTGACACTTGGTTGTCATTTGGTATACCAAGATTTTCAAGCCTTATATATGCTCCGTTTTCTGTTTGTGTTAAACTTTGTTTTTCCGTAATATACATAGTTTCTTTTCGTCTGTCATTTCTGATGTAGTTATTTATCTTCCAATGAGTAATGACTATAATTCCTCTCTCAAAGACAATTACAAATCCCTTTGTAATTAGGATTTTTAAGTCATCTTCATTTGCTCCTATAATTTTTATTATCTTCTTAGGATTATCCACAAATCCGTCATCATCTGCCCTCATTGATAGATGAAAATATAGGCACTGACTACTTAGTGGCATATCCAAAAATAAGTCACTATCCACTATCTTTAGTGAAAACATTCTTTTATCTGCCATTTTTTCTCCTCTCTTTTCTTCTAAAAAAGGGGGTAACAAATCGTTACCCCCTCTTAGTTTTTAAGGAAGTCGTGATTTACGACACCCTTTATAGTTAGCACGCCCCAAAACAGGGCATCCTTATAAAACTGCCATCATGAAACATGACACAGGCTATATGCGTCCCTAAAACGAGGACTCATCTTTCTATCTGCGTTCTCAAAATGGGTACGCAGCCTTATGCTCTGAAACAGTGCGTCAGCTTATTTATCTGACCGAACGATTTGTTCCGTCAGCTTTTGTTTTTTATGTTGTCCTATTTTAGGATTTCATCTTTCCTTATTCCTGTAATAATCTTTTGTTTTTACTTATATTTTCGTCCTTCCTTCAAATAAAAAAGACGATAGATTTTACTTCTACCGCCCTTTGTAAGTGTATATAGCTATTTATTTAATAACTATTTGCCATTTTCATATTTTATTTTTCTGAATCTAATTCTTTTATAGACTCTTCTATTTCTTCAATAGATGGTAAGCTGCTTTTATATTCCTGCTCAAGTAGTTTGCTAATTTCATACTTACTTATTCCTATTGGCTGTGAGATATTTTCAAGCGAATATTCAGCGACTACATTATCTTTATCTCTGCAAATTAGTATTCCTATGGTTTGATTATCACTATTTGATTTCATATTCTTATTTACAGCTGTTACATAAAAATTGAGTTGTCCTACAAATTCCGGCTTAAATTTCTCTGTCTTTAATTCTACTACAACATAGGAGTGTAGTTTAACATGATAGAAAAGTAAATCTATATAAAAATCACTTTCTCCAACCTTGATATGAACTTGCCTACCCATGTAAGAAAATCCTGTACCAAGTTCCAAAAGAAAAGAAGTTATTTGATTTACTAATGCCTCTTCCAACTCTCTTTCATCATATTTATCCCTTATTGTTAGAAAATCAAAGTTGTATGGATCTTTTATTGTTTGGTTAGCTAATTCAGATTGGACAGCCGGTAATCTATTGTCAAAATTAGTAACTGCATTCCCAACCCTTTTATATAAATCTCCATCAATCTGATGTTCCAAAACCGTCCTGCTCCACCCATTTTCAATAGTCTTATCTATATAAAACAAAGCCTCTTTGACATCTTTACACTTATACATAATCCTTTGATTATGTCCCCAAGGAATACTTTTTATCCTTCTTTCAATATCCGATAATTGGGTTACAGCTCGTAACCCAATTAGGTAATCATTATAAAAGTTATACCAATATCTTATGTGTTTTAAGTTTACGGCTGAAAATCCTCTCATGTCTGGAAATTCTTTTCTTAAATCACTACTCAATAATTTTAGAAAACTATCACCCCAAGAATATTGCTTTTGTTTTTCAACAATTTCTTTCCCCAAGTTCCAATACAAATCGAGTAACTCATAATTAACTTTTACTGCTGCTTTTAATTGACTGCGTCTAACTTTTTCCTTTAAATCTAAAAGTAATTTTTTATATTCACTATCTCCTATGATAGCTAAATCTTTTTTATCCATTCTTACAACTCCAATCGCTTTTTTATCTCAATTCTCGCACCAGCGGTGCGAGTTTTAATTTTTTATCATAAACAGCTTATGGCAAATAAGCTCATTTTATCATCAAAGTTTTATTTTAATTGACATAATTATACCAAAAATAAAGGCTCTTTTCTATCTTTCAGTTTCCTTATGAATATGGTCTTTATTCTTGTAATACTTCTTTGCCCATGCTTTTTGCCTATCCTCTTTTTTAATCTGCCTTTGAAATTCTTCTAATGCCATTTTTACACTTGGTTTTTCTCCTCTTGCAATAGCTTTTTTATAGGCTATTTCTATCTCAATATTTATAACTATTCCAAAGTCTTTATTTACTTCTCCTACTACATATTTGATATGGTTTATTTGAGTAATTTCCTCTTTTATAAATTTTTGGTTAAAAGTGAGATGATTTATATCTGTCTGCAACTCTCTTTTTTCTTTCTCCCATTTCTTTGTTTCTATCTTTTCACTTCCACTTAATTTTTTTAGAATAGATTTTGCTCTAATATATTTATCAATTTCTTCTTTATGGGAGTTGTAATATTCTTCTTTACTTGTTCCTGCTATTTTACTGAAGATAGAATTACCAGCTCCTTTGTATCTATCATAGACAGTTTTATGTTCTCTCATTATTTTAGCCTGTTTGATTATAGTTTCTATGTTCTTAATTTGCTTATTACAGTCGGCTATGCTTTCCTTATTTTCTTTTAGCTTTGTCAATACTTCATCTTTTTTACACTGTATATCTATGATTGTCTTTAGGTTATTGCTGCTCATATAGGATAGGGCATTAACATATTTTTTAGAGTCAAAATGTTCTTTTCTCATTCTACTGTCATAACTTAGATTTTTAGAAAGTTCCTTTTGAATTTTATAGTAGGTTTCAAGATAGGAATAAACATCAAAAAGGTCTGGAGTTAGGTTATATTCTTCTTGTTTTTCTTTAGAAAATCCTTTCAACAGTCCTTTTACCATATTTATCAAACTTAAAATCCAACTGCTTATTTCTGCAATTTCTTCTTTTAATTTTTTGAACTCTTTATTTAAGGCTATGATTTTTCTGTTATGATTTCCTCTTTCTGTCTGTATACCTTTTTTCTCCATTTGATAGCTTGCTGTCCCTAAATGAACTTGTGGCAGTTCTTCTCTACCTTGTTCTTCAAAAGTGCGTGGATCAATTCTTTTATCTATATTATTTTTTTCTAAATACTCATTTGCTTTCTTTGAAAAGTTTTCTCTCCATTCTTTTGCTTTGTCAGGTTCATTCCAATCATTTAAGTTTACTTTTCTTGCTTTGTAGTTACCGCTTTTTAGCTTTATCTTTTCTCCATTTTCATCAAGGATATATTCTTTTCTGCTTTTAGGTTTCCATTTTCCTTGTTCGTCAATTTCTCTAAGGGTAAGTAGGATATGGGCGTGTGGCTGTTCTTCATTATCGCTTGCCATAGGATTATGAATATTACAATCTGCTATCATACCTTTAGAGGTAAAGTTTTCTTCAATAAATTCACTGATAAGTTTTATTCTGTCCTGTTCATTTAATTCTCTTGGAAGTGTAAAGAGTAAATTTCTTGCAAGCTGTGAGTTTTTACTTTTCTCTATTTTTTCAACACTATTCCATAGGTATTCTCTATCGGAAAACTCTTTAGGTATATGTTCCGGCAAGAATATTTTTGAAAATACAAGGTCATCTTTTTTAGAGTAATCATGGACTTTTACATAGTATTCATCTCTTAATTTATCTCTTGCATTATATGCAGCCTTTGCAATCACGCTATGCCCTTTTGACCTTGAAACTATATCTACATGGGTATGTAGGCTTTTGATTTCCATTCTTTTTCGCTCCTTTCCATTTATGATTTTTATATTTTTAGGCATAAGAAAAGCAGATAGATTTTTCTTAAAATTTTTCTATCTGCTAATCTCTATACGATATTTAATTTTTATATTTTAGTATCTTTATGATGTCAGGTATCTTCGCTCCCTTTTTCAAAGGGCGCAAAGATACACCGTTTAACTACGGTGCTTTGCGTTCCTGCGGAAAGCCTACCGCTCCGCTAAGGAATTCAAAAGGATAAATCCGTTTTGAATTATATAGGTGGCTACTCCCCCTTAAACCCCTGTGGACTTTGTTTTTTGTAGATTTACTAAATCAACAAAAAAGCAAAGTGTTAAAATTTCTCTCCACTTTGCACCATCAATTTTCATATTTACTTTTCATAAAAGCCACTTATTTAATCTTCATTTTCTAAAAAAACATCTTCCATATCTTCATCTGAGTTTTCTACTTTCTGATTGTCTAATTTGTCACTTTTATCATCAAGATTTTCAGTTTCTTCTACATCAATCTCTTTATTTTTAATATGAATTTCCGTAAATTCCTTTAACTTTTCTCTGTTCCTGTTATCTGATAGTACATAGTCTAAAAAGGCATAAACTAAATCATTATTTGTGTCTTCTTGCCTGCCTGTAATTTCTCTTTCAAAGGCTTCAAACACTCCGCCTTTCCTTATTTTTCTTTGTGTTTCTGCACTTCTTTTGAGTTTATTTATCCTTTGATTAAGTTGCTTTGCTCTGTTTTGTGCCTTTTCAATTTTGTTGTTTTCTTTTTTTAATTGTTCCATTGCTTTTTCCAATTCTTTCATTATCTGCTCTTCCTTTCCTTGTCTATTTACATATATGCACTAAAAAAGTAGTTATGACGAAATCCATAACTACTTTTTATTACCAATAATGTTTTTGCTTATTACTATACATCAACACATTTGATTTTTATTAATATTTTTCTCAACATCGTAATACGTATTTCCTAAAATCATTTCATCATTTTTATTGAATATTTAACTGGACTCATATTTTTATTCAAATGAAATAATTGTTTAATACTAACGACTTTAGCTTCATCTTTATAAAGATCTTCCTCTTTATTTTTTGTTAATTCTAAACTATTTCAACGCTAAATATAACATCAAAAATGTGATAAGAAGGCATACGATAGGTATAATATAATACAATTTTACATTTTTCGAGAATTTCGAACTATATTTATAACAACCTATCAAGTTCAATAACCCCATTACAGTTGGTGTTGCATATACAAACAATGCCTGTGGAAGCGAACCATTGACATTACCACTCATATCCCAATGAATAGGAACTTCTGAAGGCAACTTTGATTTAAAAATGAGCATTGGTATAATATTAATAACAAATGTCAATATTGTACTGTATATGATGTGTTTGCTTTTTTTCATTTTTCTTAGTCCTCCCTTAGTACTCCATAGCTATATCAAGAACCCATGTAGGTAGAATAAATATTCTACCTACACAGTCCTCTGAACTGAAATCACTATGAGTTCCAATTCCAGTTCACATTCCAGTTCACGTTAGCATTTGCATTTGCATTTGCATTTGCATTCACGTTGAACAGCACGAGTGCCCTTGGCTGAGCATCCACGTCATCTGTTATAGCAACTGGCTCTTCATAACTATTCTTTTCTTCATAAATAGTCATAACTGCTCCTCCTTTCCAAAATTGTCATCAAAAATATAAAATCTATACTATATCAATGATGCCTTTATCTTTTAAATACCTTATATTTTTTAGATATTCAAAGTACTTAGAGCTATCTATTTTTATAAGGTCATTTAAAAACTTCACCTCACCTGTTCCGATAAAGTTTAACATTTCATTATCTACTATAAAACTACCTGACTTTGTAATAACTCTATACATAGTTTTTTGAAGTTGTTCTATCTCAATTTCTTCTTTAGCCTTATAACTTAATGCTCTGTTCATTTCCTCATAATTTTTATATACGTTTAGCTCAACAGCATCTGATAATATATACTCTATCAATGTCGGATATACATAGGTTGCTTTAAATGATTCAAATGAATTCATCCATAAATCGTATAGTTCCTTTACGCTTTCTAAATTATCGAACATATCTTTTGAAATTATCGCACTAACTCTTGCTTGTTCTTCAATAAGCTGACGATTGAAGAGTGAAACATTAACTGTACCTTTAATATCTTTTTCTTTAAATAAATCTACAACAAAAGGTTTGTTTTCATCTCCAATCGCTTCTAATACCATATAGAACCTTCCATCTGGTTTTAGATATTTTGTAAGGTCTTTTAAAATTCTACGGATGATATCCATTCCATCAATACCTCCATCACCACATATTGGAAGTAAGTTATCTTTAGGTGTTGGAATGAATGGTGGATTTGTAACTATATAATCATATTTTTTGTTACCAAGCTTATCATACAAATCTGACTTTTTTACTTCTACACGCTCTTCAGAAATTCTATTTATAAGTAAATTAAATTTCAAAACATCAATAACATCTTCTCGAATCTCAACGAAGTCTATTTTGTCTACATAATCACTTAAAGATATACCTATTATTCCTGAACCAGAGCATAAATCTAATAAAGATTCTCTCTTTTCACCTTTAAAGAAGTTAATTAATTTAAGGGAATCTGCTCCAACATATAAATCAGGAACCTTCTTCCCGTTTCTAAATTTTTTATAAGGAGGATTTACCACAAACAGTTTATTCTCAATAGGTATCAAAACATAATTATCTGGAATAACCTTATTATCATCATCAATATACGCATAACCACAATCTATTAAAAATTGAGTGTTTTTTTCGCCAATGACAAATGATAGTTTTTCACGTTCTATGCTCTCACATAACAAGAAAAATTTTGCTAATACCCGTTCTCTTTGGGAAACGTCCTTCAAAATAAATTCTACTTTGTCTTCATTTATCCATGGATCAACACCATAAAATGCTCCCAATAAACTTTTATAAAGAAATAAATAATTTGTTTTATTCTTTATAAAATCTCCAAACATTTCTGCTTCCATCTTATTAATTAGTTGTTTTATCATACCTATACCCTCCTAATTATATAAAGTGATTTTTTATTTCCAAGCTCATCTTTTAACTCTGCTTCAATATTAAAATTTATACTAGCCAAACTGTTGACAATCTCTATATCTGATGTTTTAATTTTGAAACATTCAATATTATGAATTCGCAAATATTCTATAAATTGCTCTACAGTATCATTCAGATCTTTATTAGAGTTTTCACTTATAACTATCGTGTTTATATAGCATGTCCTTATATTGTTTGAAACAGTAATTCCAATAATCGCATCAAGATTTTTAAGTTCATTATAAATTTTAAAATACATTTCCTTACCGTGTATCTGATTCAGCCTCATCATTTGAATAGAATAAACATCTTCAACGGAACTACTATCCAAAAGCCCTTCATATCCAAAATTCATAACAATACCTCTACTTGATGAATATGTTTTTAGAATGAATTCATTAACATTTCTAAAATCACTTTCGTTGACTAATGATATACCATTTTCTTTCATTGCACCCATCACCTCTTCTTCATCATTAATATCTATCATTTTAAGATTGTTAAGATATACAAGTGAATTTAAAATATCTGATTTTATCTTTTCCCTATCAACATATGGAAACTTTTTTTCATACATTGCTATTATCTCATTGATAGTTTTACCATCTGATTCTTTCCATAAATTAAAAATATAGCTATTTACAAAATGCGGCTTCGGATATATTTTGGGTGTAATCAGATAGAAAGAATCATTTTCTTTCCTAGGCTTTCCAATGATTGAATCTTTTCTAACATCTATTGACATAATAACCTCCTAAACATGATTACAACTTACATCTATATCTTCATTATTCCACGGCTTTGGAGTCAACACCAAAAAATCATCAAGTGTTTTTATCTTTCTACTAATTTCTACAACTCTACTATCTCGCCAAACATCCTTCAATCCACTCTTCCAAAGAGAAACCATATCATTTTTTAGTACATTCCCATATATCAAAGGAAGATAACTACTGACCACAATGTCACCATTTGAACGAATTTCAAAAACCGCTGTTTTTGCTACTTTATTATTTGTAAAAAGAGTGATGTGTTCAAGTGGATCATCATATTCTATTTTAAAGTCTGGCATTTTTGTTCTTAATTTATTTATAATTTGGTAGAATTCTAGGAGTTCTTCATCGGACATTAATAATTCTCCTTTATTTTCATAGCCACGCCCTATTGGTATAAGTGGCATAGAGCCTATTCTACGCACTCCTTTTAAATATAACAATTCAACCAAACCTTCTAAATCACGATAATTTACTCTTGTAGGAATAAATGTAACATCTGGAGTCATATCTTTTGAAATCAAAAGTTCTATTGCTTTTAATGCTCCATCATACGCTCCATTAAATCCCCTGAAGTAATCATGTGTTTCTTTTTTATGAGAATCCAAACTTATTTGAAAGCTGGACAGTCCATTACTGACTAGAGTATCTATTTTCTCTTCATTCAATAACAATCCGTTTGTTACCATATTAACTGTTATTCCAGCATTACTAAGTTTATTTGCAATTTTAGGTAATAAATTGTATCTCAGTAATGGTTCTCCTCCACAAAAGCATACTACTCTAGGCAATAATTCAATTATGAAATCTACTTGCATTAACATCTCTTCGTCAGTTAAATCTTCATACTTCCTCCCCTTTCCACTTCTGTTATAGCAATGCCTGCAATTTAAATTACAAGCATTTGTTATGTCCCACATTATATTTAGTGGTCCTGTCATGTTTCCATATACTTTTTGAATAAGCGAAACATCAAATTCATTTGTTCGGTTTTCCAAATTCATAATCATTTTCATTACCCTCCTTTACTAATCTGGAATTGTTTTTTTAATAATAATTTTATATATACAACTCAGTAAAATGATTGTTGCAAATATGCAAGCCACTCTTATGGTGACTGATTGTTTAAATTTAATTTCCAACAAAATGAACATTGAGTTTATCAATATATTCACTATTTGATATATAATTGCTCCAGAGCCTCTTTTTATAACCGAAATAGGATTATTCCAATTATAATTTATAAATTTAATGTCAATTAAAATCCCTATCCACAGCATCAATAAAATATTTAATATAACTGTTATCAGTATAAAAAATATATCCTTTATAATTATTCCTTCAGCCCTTAACACTAAAGATATCGATATTATAGCAGCCGGAACCATAAGTACCAATCCTACCATAACTTTGCTCAGGTATATAGCATTATTAGGTACAGGAATCATTTTTTTTATCCAAACACACTTTCCTTCAAGAGAAAGTGAAACCTGAGTAGTACAGCACACTCCAACTATAAGTGCCATCACATACGGAAAAATATGTATACTACTTTTGATTATCCCCTTTGGCATTCCCAACAAATTAGTCCCAATACCTTTATTAAAGAGAAAGAAATTTACTGAAAATAAAATTATTAAAACTAATCCCAATGCAGTGTTTAGAACATATGGTAGCAATGTCAAATATTGTTTAAACTCTCCTATGAAAACAGCTTTATATTTTTCTTTCTTATGATAGATGTACTCGTGCTTCTTTACTTGTGTATTGCTTCCATCTTTCATTTTTTTTGCAATGGCAATATCAAGAATTATTATTGAAACACATCCAAGTAGAATTGCGATTATAAGCTTCAAAATCAATGCACTAAATGTATTAGAAAACATTTCTGAAAACATAAATAATGTATTTATATATTTAAAGTCCATTTTATTGTTATTTAAAAAAATTAACAGCAAGCTAATTCCCGAAATTACACAAATGGCTTTAATTATTGAGTTCAACTTTATCATTCTACCAATCATAAGTGATCCAAACATTAGAGAACTACAAACAAATACATTAATAAATGGTATTGTTAAAAATGAGATAATAATGTCTACAAGTGGATAACTGAATCCTATTACTAAACACAAAGGGGTAAGCACAATCATTTCTATTACACAATCGCATATATATAATATTAAAATTTTTGAAATAACTATATTTTTTTTACTTATTGGCAAACTATTTAACAGTAAGTATTCTTTGCTTTCTATCAATCCATATATATAATAAATATTTATTAAAAACAAAATCCCAAAGGCAATTTTTTTACCCAATAATATCCCTATAGATTCAAATCCACAGTTTAATAGCTCCGAATATGTTATAAACAAATAATACATCGCAAATAAACTAAATGAAGTTACTATAATTAAAAATATAATTAATTTTTGTGTAAAGTCCTCTTTGTATTTATTAAGTCCGATAGAGTAAAGTAATCCCGATAGATCCTTTTTTAATAATATTAATATTTTACTCATCTTACATCATTCCTATCAAATGTTTTTCTAAACCCTCATAGTCATTCCTTACATCCATACATGTTTCATCTGCAATAACTTTACCTTCTTTTATTGCTATTATTCTAGTACATATTTTTTCAGCAACATCTAATAAATGTGTGGAAAATAATATACAACATTTATTTTCAATCTTGTCTTTTAAAATCTTTTTCAATGTCAAAATTGATTTTGGATCCAATCCTGAAAATGGCTCATCCAATATGAAAACTTTAGCAGGATGTATGAATGCAGAAACCAAAGCTACTTTTTGTCTCATACCTTTTGATAATGATGAAATAGGCTGGTTAATATACTCCTTCATATCAAAAATTTCAATATACTTTTTTACTGTTTCCACCCCTAAGGAAGAGTCCACTTCATACACATCTAACATGAAATTCCAAAATGCCATAGGACTCATATAATCATATATATAAGGGATATCCGGCACATAAGATATATTTTTTTTAAAATCAACTGGTTCATCTTTTACAGAAATTCCATCTAATATTACATTTCCTGAATCAAAACCTATAATACCTGTCACAATCTTAATCAATGTACTCTTGCCAGCCCCATTTCCACCGACAAATCCACACAACTCTCCCTCATGTAAATCAAATGAAATATTATCTATAGCCTTTTTACTTCCATACATCTTTGTTAAGCCTACAATTTCAAGCATAGTCATCACCTCTTATCTAATTCGATAACCTCATCACTAATCTCCAAGAAATCTTTATCATGACTTATAACGATTATTATCATTCGGTTTTTTATTGCTTTTAATATTTTTTTCAGAATTGTTTTTTTATGGAAATCTAAATTAGATGATGGTTCATCTAGTATTAACATCTCTGGTTTTTTACATAATATTCTATAAATTGTTAATATTTGTTTCTCCCCTTCCGATAATTCATAATATGCGCTATTCCAAAATAGTCCTATATCCTTCAATACACTATCTATTAATTCAGCATTATCCAGGTAGCTTAAATAATCCGAAATACTATCCAAATTTATGTTTTCATCAATTTCACAAAACAGCTCACTTATCTTCTTATTAGTCATCCTATGCTTTTGTGATACATATGCGATTTTCTTGTTTCTAAGATTTTCTAGGTCAATTTTTTGTATAGACACATTATTATACTTTATATCTGATTCCATACTTCCGTTTGGATGATATATCCCTATTATCAGTTTAACTAAAGTTGTTTTTCCAATTCCATTAGCACCCACAACTGCATATATTTTACCTGTTTCAAATCTTGCTTTTCTTTCCCTTATAATATCTCGATCATTTCTGTAACTAAAATTTAAATTGGCATCTACTTGTGTAATAAAATCTAAATCCAATCCCCCCTGTTTTTCTTCTTGAATTCCATTGATATTTTTAATCCTGTCATATGACACCTTGGCTTCTTGATATACTTTTCCTAATGATACATAATAATTCACTATTCCAACCATTATCGCAAAGTACGAATTTATAATTGTTAAATCTCCAATACTCATCCTGTTATTTATGATACTAATAGCCCCAAAAACAAATAAAACGGCTTGAAATATTAGTGAAATAATTGATTCCACAGTATTAAATTTTGTAGAGAGTGATATATATTCAGCAAAACTTTTATAATATTTCATAAACTTCCCGTCTACATATCTATTATGATTTTCATACTTTGAATCTATTTTTATTTCTTCCATTAACTGAAGTTGTTCGTTATATATCTGAAAAAAAACATTTTCATTTTCCTTAACTTTAAAACTCAAATCATATATATTTTTACTATAATAGTTATAAACAAGCACATATATTGGTATTATCATTAATATACAAACAAGTGTACTTATATTTAAATATCCTATGACAAACAAACAAGCAATGAATATAATGACTTTGAGTAATACATTTACGTAATTATTTACTACAACGTTAACTATCTCACTAATATCCTTCCTTGTTCGTTCATTCATATACACAGGATCAAATTCTTTATATTTCAAAATAGGGATTTTTCTTAAATGTTCCAACATTTCAATTCTAAAATCATAAATACTTTTTATTATCAATTTAGAAGAAATGACCTGATATACATAATTGAATGCGATATTTACTGCTCCCAATATGATAATTACTGCTACTATTTTCAGAACTTGATTGACATCTTTAAGGTTAATCAAGTTATCTATAAATTTTCCATTTAAGTAAGGTAGCACAATTCCCAACGCCGATGTGAAAACTGTCATAATAGCTATCAAAATAACCTTACCTTTATCTTTTCTGTATATTTCCCAAAAAATCTTTTTCATAATGTTCCTCGTCTAATAATTTCAATAAATCTAATTTTTAAATTTGTTATCCGTAAAGAAATACAATAACAAAGCAAAAATCAAAGGAATGATATATAATAACAAGAAATAAATTACTATATGCAGTATGTCATCAGCATTTTTCGACATAATCATTATAATTCCAGACAATATCCAAAGATAACCTGCTAATAAATGGCTCCTTTTCCATACATCTTTCCTATTTTTTAACCACCAAAATTTTAATCCAACAAATCTACTAAACTGCATTTTAGGTAAATAATTTCCTATTGCAATAACGAGAAATCCAATTATAATATTTCCACTTTTTAGCAAGAATTCTTTAGTATCTCCAGAATTTACAATTAATTTAAATTGACTGAGTGAAAAAAGGAATGCTATACTAATGCAAATCAAAGAACTTATAGTATTAGGTAAAATATTTAATCTTCTTAATTCATTAGCAATAACTCCACAAAATACCATGAATATCGTAATAACAAACGGCATAAAAATTAATTGTTTACTCACATCCTTCACTAATACAAAACTGTTATTGTATATATAAAATATAGTCGGTAACCATATTAGCAATGTCGAAAGTGCTAACTCTCTCTTATTTTTCATTTTTATCATCACCTCCGATAAATTGTGTTATCCAAACCATCATGTCTTCAAATACCGACACATTAACTTCATAATATATATAATTTTTGTATTTTTTTTCTATAACTAAATCTGCTTTTTTTAACATTGACAAATGATATGAAATTGTCGAGTTTGATAAATTATATTTATCAACAATTTCCCCGACAGTAAGAGATTGCTTTCTTAATGTTAATAAAATATCCCTTCTTACCGGATCTGCTAATGCTTTAAATGTATTTTTTAACGCCAAATTATAGCCCCTTCATTAACCTATTTTTATATTTTTCGAAATAATTATACCATATCCCGTTATATAATTGCAACTCTATTTCTATATTTTTCGAAATAATATTATATTTTTGTCGGCTATACCTGATATAGTTCCTACCCCTGAATCTCACAGCGACGTTTTGTTCTACTTGGCAAGCTCTTTTCTGATGCTCAGAATGTCATCGCCTACTTCCCCATAGACACATATCCTTACAGACCGCTCATTCAATTGTCAAAGAACACTTTTCTTTATGTCTGTATGATATTGTATTTTTGCTATTCTTCCCGTATGTCCTAAATCTTGGAATATACGTTTTTGTTCCCACTTTTCCACGTTTGTGGAAATGGTATGGTATAATATTTATAAGAATATTTTGTATCAAGGAGGTTATCTTTTATGAAATGTAAAATAACCTTACAGGAACGCTTAAAAGATTTAAGAGTTGCACATAATCTAAATTTAGAAGAATTGGCTAAACTAACAGGTATTTCAAAATCTGCTTTAGGTAACTATGAAAATGATGATTACAAAGAAATAAATCATGGTAATTTAGTTACACTTGCACAGTTTTATAATGTTTCTACCGACTATTTACTTTGTCTTACCGAAAATAAAAAGCACCCAAATACAGATTTAACTAATCTACATTTGAGTGATGATATGATTGATTTATTGTTAAGTGGTTTTATCAATAACCGTTTACTTTGTGAAATTGCTACACATGATAAGTTTAGGGAGCTTATGGCTGATACGGAGATTTTTGTTGACGGTGTTGCTACTAAGCGATTTAATGACTTAAATTCTTCTCTTGAAACTGTCAGGGCTGAAATCATTAGTCAACATCCCAATATTGATAATGACCATACTTTAAGGACTCTATCGGCTGCTCAAGTGGGTGAAGAAGATTTCTTTTGTCATATTACTCATAAAACATGGGATACTATTCTAAAAGATATTCGTAAAAAACATGAACAGGATATTGATAGTATTCCTGAAGATGATGATACTTTATCATTGCAAAAAATTCGTCAAATCATGGTTTCTTCAGGGAACAATATAGACAAGTTCATTGAAATTTTCTGTAATTCCTTTCAACTAAAGTATAAAAGGTTATCTGAAGATGAAAAGGAATTTTTAAGGAGACTATTCAAGAAATCTCCTATCATTAAAAACTCCGGTATTAACTTTAGGAAAAGAAAAAAGTAGTTCCAATATTTCTAATTCATTTATTTGGTTGTAACAATCGTAAATAGGCTTGATAATTTGTATTTTATATTTGAGGTTATTCTATATTGGAATAACTTCTCTTATAGAATACAACATCATGCATATTATTTTTGTTCATTACCATTTGAATTAATTCAATACATAGTACAGCCGTTATGATAAGACCTGCTATGGGAAGTATAACATTTTCTGAAATAGACTTTATGAAGTGGAAAACCTCCGAGTTCCATCCACTCGGAGTCTTTCCTACCTCATTTGCTATCGTTGATACTTTATCATTTATATCAAGGAGCATTCCGCTTAAATTTTCCTTGATCATATCAATAAGTATCTCCGAAAAAAACTCTTTGATCTTATCTACTATATTAAACATTTTATTTTAACACGTTTGCTAATAGCGGTATTAGTTTTAAACCTATGAGTACAATTCCCCCTCCAGCCATAAGCTGCTTAATACCTTGAGATTTAGCACCAGGGTTGTCATTCCCATAACCTTCCATCAGGTTGATAACACCCCATGCTCCAAGCCCTGCACCAATTGCTGTAACTAATATTTTTAATACATTTACTGCTTGTGTAAAAAATTCCATTTATATTTCCTCCTCTTTTTCTTCTTTTTTGATTTTATTTATGTGCTTTACGATAAAATTTTTAAATGTCTTGTCTTCTTTTTTTGTTTCCTTAAAATATCCAAAAATATGGATGTATTCTCCACTTTTAAATTCCTTCACACTTTTTGCCTTTTCCCCGTAGAGATTACAGTAGATATATTCTTTTTTAACCTTTCCTTCTTCTTTGTTCTTTCTAACTATTGTGAAGTTAGCTACCTCTTTTTCTCCTTCCTTTGTATCTATTTCAGTTGTTTTTATTTCTCCTACTAGATTTCCATTAATATTTAGCATTTCTCTCTCCATTTGTTCTATCTCCTTTATTCCATAAAAAAAGCGATAGTTTTCTATCGCTTCTACTTCTAATTCATTAATATTTCATTTTTCTCTGTATCTTATTTTTTCGGCTCATCTCGTATATATTTCATTCTTCCTCCTTTGGGCATAAAAAAACACCGAAATGTTTTTTTCGGTGTAGATTTCTCTATTTAATTTTATGGTTTTAGTAATTCTTTCCAGTTTTCTATAAAGCCAACATGTCTTAATTCAATATTTTCATATCTTGCTATTAGTGCTGTTAGATCATGATAAAATTTTTTGTAATTTTCTTCTTCAGAAACTATTTTAAGATTAACTAATGTAGCAAATATTGTATTGTTTGAAATATTATTTTTTAAATATTCTTTATATAGCTTTGGTGATTTTGTAAGCTTTGCTCCATATAGCCTGCCATAATGGGCACATATATTTCTTATATAGGCAAAATTTTCTATCCAAGATTCAAAGTAATGGTAGTCTGTATGAAAGACTTTTGCAATTTTACTTTTATCTTCATTTTTCATATTCTTATACATTTTAGATAAAGTTCCAAAACTTGCTACTTCTATCACTGCATAGAGTGGAATTTCTCCACCTTCATAATTGTCTTTAAAGTTTTTTATAAATGGTGAGCGTCTATTTCTTTTAACTTCCCTTGCTAATTCTTCTAGTACCCTTTCTTGTTCCTTTTGTTTCTCAAAATTATTCATATCTTTATATGAAAAGTTCCCATATCTTAAAGAAAAATAGTTTGTGATAACTGCTCTTAAAGAAACTTCAATATGCTCTATTGTTTCAAATATAAGCTGTCTAAGTTCTCTATCAAATTTATATAAACTTACAATATCTTCAAAACTTGTTCCTGATATATATCTTCCATCTTTTTTTAATGTGATACTATAAGCTTTAATCAGCCTATAATAGGATATTCTTCCAAGAATTTTCTTAGCATAAGTTTTATCTTCCACTAAAAGTCCTAAGTCTATTAAATTTTTTACTTGATTTTCTATACTAATCGGTTCTTGATAGATTTTTTTCATTTTTTCTCCTAAAATCAAATGACCCGACTTGGTCCGCATTGTTAAGAGGCGTGTCGGGTACTGTTGATATTATTATATGTTATAAAATATTTTTTGTCAAGTATTTTCTTTTAATCTTTCCTAAATATCTATCTTACTTTTAATTTTAAATTTATTCATCTAATATTTCAACTACCATACTTTCTTTTAACTTAACCTCATCTTTTCTCTGTAGGTATTTCTCTATGTCAAATATATTTCTCTTATCATAATCTTCCAATAACTTGTAATTCTTATGCTTTGTAATATCAAATTTATAAGATAAGAAAGGTCTTACTCCTCTTAGTTGGTATATACACTTACCACCATCCATTACAGTTATTTCATCTTGACTCATAAGTTCCTTACCAGTTTTTTGATAATTTAGTCCAAAACTCTTTTGATTCGATCTTGTTTCTGATGTGTTATATAGGTCTATGGTTTCTTTGCCTAGGCTTTCAGATAATTCTTTTAATGTTGTTCTTTCTTTGCCTCCTAAAAATAACGTCGAATCACAATTGCCAACTATGGTATCTGCATTATCTTTATAGATACTTTTTAGTTGTGATTGTGCTTGTAATATTATACAAGCTGATATTTCTCTACTTCTAATAGTTGCTATCAGCTTTTCAAACTTTGGAATTAAGCCGATATTTGCAAACTCATCAAGTAGGCATCTCACATGAATAGGAAGTCTTCCGCCATATTCGTCATCTGCTTTATCACATAATAGATTAAATAATTGTGAGTACATTATTGATACTACAAAGTTAAATGTATCATCTGTATCCGATATTATTACGAATAAAGCTGTTTTCTTTTCTCCAAGTGTATCAAGCTCCAGTTCATCTTCTTTCATTAAGTCCCTAAGTTCTTGAATATCAAAAGGAGCAAGTCTTGCACCACATGAAATAAGAATAGATTTAGCTGTTTTTCCTGCTGCAAGTTTGTATTTCTTGTATTGTTTTACTGCGAAATGATTTGGCTTTTCTTTTTCTAATGCTTCAAACATATAGTCTACTGCATTTTTAAAATTTTCATCTTCTTCTCTTACCTCACTTGCATCTATCATAGCAAGTAAAGTTGTAAAGTTCTGTTCTTCTTTAGGAGCTTCATACCAGATATATCCTATAAGTGCTGTGTAATAGAGTTTTTCAGCTTTCACCCAAAAATCCTCAGTTGATTTTTCTCCTTCTCCCTTAGTATTTGCAATTATTGTTTGTACTAATTTCAAAATATCTTTTTCACTTTTCAAGTATGCAAAGGGATTATATCTCATGGATTTTTTAAAGTTTATTGTGTTTAATATTTTTATCTCATATCCATTTCTTTCCAACATTTTCCCACATTCCAAGACTAATGTTCCTTTTGGATCGGTTACTACATATGAAGAGTGCATTTGCATGAGATTTGGCTTTACAAAAAACCTTGTTTTACCACTACCAGAACCTCCAATTACCAATACATTTTTATTCCTCGCATATTTTGGATTTTTAGGTCTATTGTTCATGGTAAGTCTTTCAGTTTGAGTTAGTAGCACATTGTTTTCAAACTTCTTGTCAATGTATGGTTCAATGTCTTTTTCATTTCCCCATCTTGCCGATCCATATTCTCTGCCCTCTCTAAACTTTTTTGCTTTTTTCTTTTTCTGTATAAGGATTAACTTAATAACTACTGATAGAATTAGACTGGGTATCAGGTTTTTTATTTTTAATGATGGAATATATTTTAAAGTATCTATTTGACTAAAAGCTACTAGAATTCTATCTATTATATCTCCTCCTATATAAGAGTTGACATGGCTTGCAAAGATATTTCCTATATAAAAAAATAAGAGGTAAGGAAGATTTTCTAATACAAATTTCTTCTTATCTCTTATCTTAAAAACATTTTTTATATCTTTTATTATTTCATTTAGTATTTTCGAATTAATCACTTCCTCTCCATAAAAAAGAGTAGATTTCTCTACCCATTAGTATTTTATTTATCTTTTTTATATCTTATTACTGGAACTTGTTTTATTTTTTTACCTATCTTTTTTCTTTCCAAGACAAAAATCATATTTTCATTTCTTTTAAAATATCCTAAATCTTTATGGTAGCTTATACCACACTTGCAATGTAGTAGGCCTATAAATTGTTGTTTCATCTTTCTTTTACATTTTGGGCAAATATTTTTCTTCATTTCATACACTTATACTTTACTTTCAAAGGTAGCTTTTAGTTTCTTTCCTAATACTTCTGCTCTCATTTTTTATCTATAGATAAGAGAAATTCTTCTACTGGATGATTCCAATCTTCTTTTTCATAGTATTCAACAATACAGCTATTCATGCCTTCTCATCATATATATTATATATCTAAGTTCTTTTATTATAAACTTTGTTCCTGATGTTTATGTTTAACCTTATCTCTGTCAATAGTATCTTTGACTTTATCCTTGAAGTTATTAAGCCTTTCTATTAAAGATTTTCTTTTTCTTGACTTATCTTTAGTAAATTTCTGGACTGTCTTTTTAAAAGCTTGTTCCATTACTTTTATATCTTTTGCTTGAAAAAAGATAATGTTGTTTCCATTTTCTAAATCTTTCTTTATGGAAAATTTCACCCCATATCTTTTTAATTCTTTTTTCAATGCTTTTAAGTCTATGTCATTTAATTCTAAGGTTTCTACTTTACCTTTTTTTACAAGGTCTTTTACTTTTACTTTTTTAAATTTTTCTAAGGGTCTTGACTGTTCTGTCTGCGCTTTATGTTTATTTATTTCTAATATTTTCTTCATCAAATTTATAACTTGCTTGGCTGTTACTATACTTGCTTTTTTTACTATGGCTATTGTTCTGCTATTTATATCATCATTTTGCATTCACTCACCTACTTTCATTCTTTTTTTAATATTTCATAGGCTAATTTTGATTTCTCCTTCATTTTTTCTATTCTTCTATTTTCTCCTGTAAATATAATGGGACTGCATATTTCAAGTATCCTTGAGTAAATTCTTTTATCTTTTATAGTTTCAGGATTAGTTAAAGCTGATATATTTAAGTTTGTTGTTATAATTAGAGGTTTCCCACTTCTATATCTACCATCTATTATGTTAAAGATATGCTCAGCTGCAAAATCTGTATCTCTTTCCATTCCAAAATCATCAATAATTAATAGTTCCTTTCGATTTAGATTGTTTATATACTTACTTTTATCAATCTCAAAGTTAGTCATATCATTTAAAATTACAGAAAAATTTGTCATTTTGACTGATATTTCTTTTTCTAGTAAAGCATTTGCTATGGCACTTGCAAAGTAAGTTTTCCCACAACCAACATTCCCTGTAAGAATTAGACCTATATTGTTTTCATATATTTCATCAAATTTTTCAACATAGTTTTTTGCTACTTTTTCATGCTCACTGTCTTTGTCCATATTTTTAAAATTCCAATTTAATAGGATAGGATCAGAAAAACACTCTTTTTTTAAGTGTTCAATTTTCAAAAGCCTTTTATTTTCTTTTCTTTTTTCTTCCTCTAATTTTTGTCTTTCTTTTTTACATTGACATAAAATACCAACTTTTTTTATTTCTCCAAAGAAGTCTATTTCTTTTTCAATTGGTGTTTTACATTTTGCACAATATTTTAATCCTGTTTCTTGATCTATATAACTCCTATTTTCTTCATCTTTTGATGGACTATTTGTTTCTGCATTTTTTATTTTCTGTTCTAGGATTTCTTTTATTAATTCCATATGCTCCTCTCCTATCAAGTATTTAAAATTTCTCTCCATATATCCTCATCGTTACTATAGTCAAAGTTTTCTCTTTTCTGATTTTCTCTCTTTATGACTTCTATGTTTCTAATATTTTCATCTGCATTGTATAAGAGAGTCAGTAGATAGGCATTAATGTTTCTAATATCCTTTGGAGCATTTTCTCTTAGGTATTTCAAAACATAGTCTATGTGTTTATAGTTAAGACTTAGAAATTTTTCTTTAAAATTTTCATTGGATATATGCCTCCCTCCTATTTTAATGTTTGTAAAGCTAGTTAAGGCTTTTACAAGTACATTTATCATTACATCTACTTGCTTCTTTTCTTCTATTCTTACTTTTTCAAAGGTTTCATAAGATATATTCTTTTTTATAGTTTCTTTTAATTCTTCCTCCTCCAAAGTTTTTTTTGATTTTTCTCCTAGCTTTTCTAAGGGGGATATGGGGGTGGTATTATTAAAATCAGTATTATTAGTTTCAGTATTATTAATATTAGTATTATTAGAGTCCTCTTTTGAAACTTCTTGAGGTTTGTTTTCTAAACTTCCTGAAGTTTGTTTTTTAAACTTCTTGAGGTTTGCTTTTGAAACTTCTGTAGTTTTATTATTTTCTGTGTAAATAAAGTTCTTTACATAAAGTAAATTTGGCTTTCCAAGTCCTAACCTCTTTTTTTCTAATAATCCTATCTCTTCAATTTCTTTCATTACTTTGACCGATTTATTTCTCCCCCAATTTAATACTTCCATAATTTCTTCTATGGTATAGATGATGTATACCTTGTTTTCTTCATCTAACCATTTATTCTTAATTGACAAGCTCATTCTATCGAGTAGAATTCCATAAAGAATTTTTGCTTCTACGGATAGTTTTTTAAAATTTAAGTCGGTAAACAAAGTTTTGGGAATCCTAAAAAATGAATATTGTTCTGCTTCATTGCCATAATAATATTCAAATTTAACTATTTCTTTCATCATAACCCCCTTTCTTTTCATATAAAAAGAGATAGCTTTGATTTTGCTATCTCTTTTTCATCGTTTTAATCTATTTATTTTTATATTTAAATTGTTTTTATTCTTTCATTCACCTCTTCTATCCCTTCTATAATAAAATATCCTAGCACTGGTAAACCATAAGGACTAAAAAGATATGCTAGTATAATTGCCTCTATAGCAAGTGCTTTTTCTCCATGATAAACAGATCCTAAAAATCCCATAATAGCGATAAATGAAATCAGTTTAAAAAATATTGTACTAAGTCCTAATACAAACGTTAAAAATAGAGTGATGATACTTAACGCTATACTAATAGGAAACAATATGATTTTGAAAAAAACTCTAAATATTATCATATTCTCTTCAATCCTTATTACTTATGTTTTCTTTTCTTTTTTGTTAATTTAATAAAAAAGATGACAGACTTAATCCTAAATCGTCTTGTTTAAAAGTTTTGTGGAAGCCTTTAAACTTTGATTTTAATGGATTTATTGTATCTGTCATCATTATATCACTGTCCCCACTTCCAGACTCTCCCATTATGGCAATATACTCCCCTGCTTCAACAGTAAAATTAATTGACTTTAGAGCTTCAAGGTCATTTTTCCCAAAGCGACTTCGGTATATCTTTTTTATATTTTGAACTTCTAACATCTTCCACCTCTTTCATAAATACTCTTAATCACTAACAGCAATTGGCTTTGCATAATAAACAAAAATCATTGCATCATATAAATCTTTTGGGATTTCCTTTACTCTATAACTTGTTGGAATAAATTTCATAAGTGGAGAATATCCTTCGCCCAAACTTCCCATATTAATCTCTTTATTTATAAATTCAAAAGTTTCCCCTTCTTTAACTTTTGTAAAATCCAAATAATATTTTCCCTTAAATTTTCTCGCACTGTAAGCTAAAGGATCAGCAGCTACAAAGACATGGTTTGACCTCTTGTTATCTGGACCAACCACATTGATATTAACAATTCCCTTATAAAAATCTGTGCCAATAATAAAATATTTTTCTCCAAAAATTTTCTTTAAGTGAGAACCCATTGGCTCATAAAATTTTCCACTTTTTGCAATGTGACCATTGTGACCAGAAATTAAAAGTAGGTTATTTCCCTTTGATTTTTCAAAATCACTTATCCACTTAACATTCTTAGCCATAAGCTCATCTCTCACATTATTTACTTTTACATAATCCTCAAAATCTAATTCATAATATTTTACGCTATCCAAGACATTTATAAGAGCTCTTGAAATAAGCCTTGAAGAGTTAGAAGATAGACTGTCGACATGAGCTTTTATTTCCAACAACAAATCTTCCTTATCTTTTATCTGTGAAATCTTAAATTTTTCATCCTTAATAAAAGAAAATTCCTTTTGTAAGTCTTTTTCTTGTAAAATATTATTTTCCTTGCAATAATCTAAAATTAATTCAATAGATTTTTCTGGGTTTTGCATGTCAAAGCCGTAAAAAGAAAGTTTGTCCTCATCCTTTGCTTTTTGGTTGTAGTCAAACATATAGTTTATAAGATCATTCATATTTTTTGTGTGATAAATATTAAAAGAAAAAATTCTTGAAATATTTTCATCTCTCTTGTTTCCGTGAATGTAATTATTTATTATCATTCCTTCGCCAAAATCAGCTTCAATAGCAAAGCTCTTTAAATTATTTTTTTCAACTAAGGTCTTTAAAACTTCTAACTTTAAATCTTGAAAGTCAGAGTTTCCGTGAGTCCCTTCTCCAAGTCCAACAACTTGTATATTGTCATCTAAATTTATCTGGCTTACCTCTTTGCCATATTCTTCTATATCAGAAATATTTTTTCTTGCACTTAACTTTGGAAGATTAATCCACAAAAAATCTCCAATCCCTATAAGAATAATAAGAGACATTAAAAAAATTAAAATTCCTTTGAAAATTTTCTTTATCATTTCCTCACCTCTTCCTACATTATAAATTGTACAGAAAAATAAATCCTTTTATTTACATAACAAATAGAGCTCTAATGTGACATTTTTGTAAGATATAAAAAAAGAGTGCCAAGCACCCTAATCCAAAATATCTTTTAAATTTATATACATCTTTGTGCCAAGCTTTGGCTCTGACTCACACCTCAATGTCACTCTTAATGACTTCCCAATATTCTTTGAGAGATTAAGTCCCAATCCCGTTGACTTTTTATCCAACCTACCATTGTAACCAGTGTATCCTGCATCAAAGATGCGTGGCAAATCTTCTGGCATTATTCCAATTCCATTGTCTTCAATTACAAGTTCATTTTTCTCTAAATAAATTGCAAGACTCCCGTTATCCGTGTACTTGATTGCATTAGAAATAATTTGCTCTAATAAAAAAGAAAACCACTTGGCATCAGTTAAAATTATTTTCTTAGTTTCGGAAAAGTCTACCCTATTATTTTTCCCAATGAACTGAATTGAATATTTTCTAATTACGCCCTTAATAATTTCATCTAAACTGTATTTGCTAAAGACATAATCTGTGCTATCTGCATTCATCCTTGCATAGCCTAAAATATTTTCCACATACTCTTCGATCTCAAAAATTTCTTTCTCGCAATCTATTTTGTTTATTTCATCTTTTTTGAGTAAAAGTTTTAATGCAAATATTGGGGATTTTATTTGATGAGTCCAAATAGTTAAGTAGTTTTTTACATCTGCTTTTTTCTTTTCTCCAATTTCTTTAACTCTTCTATTTTCTTCTACACTTTTATAAAGAGCCTTTGATAATGGAGACTCATAAAGTTCTAATATTTTTTCGTAGTCTTTTCTATTTAAGAGATCTATTTCTTTTCTGTAATTCTGCTCTCTTATGGAGTAAAGAAAAATCATGTAAATAAAAAATAAAAATAGATATAAAAAAGCTATGTAAATTGACTTATCCCTATCAAATTCAAAAATTAAATAAGTTCCCAGGATATAAAAAAATATGAAAAGTCCAAGAATTAATGTGAATTTTTCTCTCTTTAAAAAACTTTTAATTGGCAGGTGGGACATAATAGCCTACTCCTTTCTTAGTCTTTACTAGGTCAAAAATATTTATATCTTCTAGCTTTTTTCTCAGACGCATTACATTTACTGTTAAGGTGTTATCGTCAATATAAGAGTCAGTTTGCCAAATTTTATCAATAATTTCATCTCTATTAACAACTTTACCTGGATTTTCCAAGAGAATTTCTAAAATTTTAAATTCATTTTTCGTGAGTTCTATTTCTTTGTTTTCTCTTGATATAATCATCTTGTCGCAGTCAAGGCTTATGTCTTTATAAAAGATATTTCTTGTCTCAATATATTCATAAGCTCTTCTAAGTAAGGCTCTTATTTTTATTTGTAATAGCTCTAGTTCAAAGGGCTTAGTCAAATAATCATCTGCTCCAAGGTCCATTGCCATTATCAAATTTAAGTTTTCATCGGCGGCTGAAATAAATAAAATTGGAACTTTAGAATTTTTTCTAATAATTTTGCACCAATGATAGCCATTGTAAAAGGGAAGACTTACATCCATCAAAACTAAATCAGGATGAAAGTTTTTAAAGTCATCAAAAATGTTTTGAAAGTCCTCTGCTATTTTTATTTCATAATTCCAAAACTTGAGGTGTCTTTTAATTTCTTCAGCAATTACTTTGTCATCTTCAACTAAAAAAATCTTCCACTTTTTGTTTGCCATATCTTTACAACCTACTCTTTTCACTAAAATTTACTTGACATCATTATATATGTTAAAAATAAAAAAATAAAGACTCCCCTAAGGAAGTCTTTAAGTCAAAATTTTTTATAGAACTGCTTGTGCTGCTGTTATGATTGCTAGTGAATATACTTCGTCTTCTACGCAGCCACGAGATAAGTCGTTTACTGGGGCATTAAGTCCTTGAAGGATAGGTCCAATTGCTTCAAAGCCGCCAAATCTTTGAGCGATCTTGTAGCCAATGTTTCCTGCTTCAATGTTAGGGAATACAAATACATTTGCGTGTCCTGCAACTTCTGAGCCTGGTGCTTTTTTCTTTGCAACAGATTCTACGAAAGCTGCGTCAAATTGTAATTCTCCGTCAATTGCCATATCAGGATTTTTTTCCTTAGCCATTTTTGTTGCTTCTGCAACCATCGTTACTCTTTCGTGAGATGCTGAACCCTTAGTTGAAAAAGAAAGCATTGCAATCTTTGGATCCATTCCAAATTGTCTTGCTGTTTCATTTGATACTACTGCTACTTCTGCAAGTCCTTCTGCATCAAGGTCGATGTTAATAGCACAGTCTGCCATTAAATACATTTCTTCGCCTCTTAGCATAATAAATGCTCCAGAGCATCTCTTGTATCCTTCTTTTGTCTTTATGATTTGAAGGGCTGGTCTAACTGTATCTGCAGTTGTGTGTGCTGCTCCTGATACAAGTCCCTTAGCTTTTCCCATGTAGATAAGCATTGTTCCAAAATAGTTGTGGTCTTTTAGGATTTCTGCTGCTTGAGCTTCTGTTGCTTTTCCTTTTCTTCTTTCAACAAAAGCCTTAACCATTTCATCTTTGGCTTCATAGTTAGCTGGGTCTAGAATTTCAAGATCTCCTAGTTTTACCCCTTCTTTTTCTGCTAAAGCTTCAAGTTCTTTTTTGTCTCCAAGAACTATTGGTTTAATATCTCCATCTTCATTAAGTCTAATTGCTGCTCTTAAAATTCTTGCATCATCGCCTTCAGGAAATACTATTTCTGGTTTTGATGCTCTTACTTTACTTCTCAAATTTTCAATTAATGACATAATGTCCCCCTTTTTTATTTATGCTTATATTATATATCTTATAAAAAATAATTTAAAGTGAATAAGGTTTGAAATTCACATCTTCTATAACTTCATTTAGCCTTACAGAGTCTGCAACAAGTTTTGCAAGTCTGTGATGCTTCATTGTGTGGACTCTTAGAACTTCTACGCCTTTATAGGCTGCTATAGTTGTAAGAGCTGCTGATGCTTCGTCTCTATTTTCAAAGCCTTCCTCATTATTTCCGTCAGCGTCAATATTATTTTCTGTCAAAATATTTGTAATAAATCTCTTTCTTGATACTCCTAAAAATGTGAAGCAGCCCATTTCTCTTATGGCATCAATTTTGTCAATTAATTTTAAATTTTCCTTTTTAGTTAAAGCAAAGCCAATGCCTGGGTCAAGCATAATTCTATCTTTTGTCATGCCATTTTTTTCTGCTCTTTCAAGTGATTTTTCTAGGTATTTTTTCATGACTTCCACAATGTCCATGTCTTCAAAGGATTTTAACTCATCATCAGTAAAGGCTCCTTCGCCTCCAAAGGATGGAAAGTTGGCAGATGATTTGTGCTTTGGTCTTGCAATTTTTGGATTAAACATTAAAATTGCGCCCACATCACTTTTTCCTACCACTTCAGCCATTTTAGGGTCGCCCATAAAACCTGTGATGTCATTTACAAAGTCAACGCCTGCTTCTATTGCTGCCTGTGCCACATCAGCCTTCCATGTGTCAATAGATAGAGGCACATCTGTCATAGTTTTTAATTCTTTTATAACTGGCACAACTCTACTTATTTCTTCTTCAATTTCAACATAATGAGAACCTGGTCTTGTGGATTCACCGCCAAGGTCAATCATTTTTGCGCCGGCATCAATAAGATCCATTGCCCTTTTGATGGCCTTGTCCTTGCCATACCACATGCCGCCGTCAGAAAAAGAATCTGGCGTAACATTTACTATGCCACATAAAATTGTTTCCTTGCCACTTTCTAAAACTTTGTCTTTATACTTACAAATTAAATTACTCATATTTCACTCCATTTTTTATTTTTCATATTAATTTTATGTCTAATGGCCTTTTAAATCAAATAAAAATCATCTTGTGTAATACCACAAAACTCCATCTTGGTCTATTTCAAAATCAGCCTTGCCTAATGCCCTTAGGTGTTCGAGGTGGGCGTGAGCTTCTCCTGCTGCAAAAAACTTTTGCGTATTTGGAAATTCAGAAAAGTCTCTTGCCCTCATGTCCCAAGTCATATTCATGGCAATATCTCTTACTGTGCATTTGCCCTTGTCCTCTAAAGTATTTAGGGCTTCATCAATTCTATGCTTGTGATGAGCTTTTAGTTCGTCAATCCTTTTTGGCACATCATCAACAAGAGCTCTGTGAGAAGAATAAAGATGATCAATTGGAAGGTCTCTTAATTTTTCTATATTTTTAAGATATCTGCCAAGACTATCGCCCACAGTAAAATTCCAAAAAGTAATATTTGGAGTGATATCTCCCAAAATATGGTCTCCACAAAATAAAATTTTTCTTTTTTCTTCATAAAGACCAACCATGCCTGGAGTATGACCAGAAAAATCCATGCCCTTAAAAGTAAAGTCGCCGATTTTTAGGGTGTAATCAGGGTTAAAAGAAATATAGGGAAATTCTGCCTTTGGTCTATACATAAAGCCTGAGTGTTCTTCAATTTTTAAATTATCTTCATCAAGACCTTGAAGGTGAGTTGTCGCCATGACATCCTTCCACCTTTTAGAATTTGCATCAGCCATAGATGACATCATGCGATAGTCAATGTCTCCCATATAAATTTCAACGCCAAGTTCTTCATGAAACCAAGTTGCAAGTCCTGTGTGATCAGAGTGAAGATGAGTCAAAAATAACTTTGTCCTCTTTAAATCAATTTCCATATCTTTTATAAAAGATAGCATTTCATTTCTGATTTCTTCAGTGTTAAAGCCTGTGTCAACAATTAAAGCCTCACCCTTAGACTTTACCATGTAAATATTTATGCTTTTTAAGGGATTTCCCTTTAGGGGAATAATTTTACAATAAACGCCATCACTTAGCTTTTTAATACTAGACATATTTCCTCCTTTAGCTCATTTCATGTATAATAAATACGAGGTGAATTATGAGCGATTTTTTATTAACACTTTTTAAAGTTGAAACCATTAACAAACTGCCTATTGATAAATTATACCCTATTATAGAAAGTTTAGACGCTGAGCAAAGAATGCTAATAGCATCTTCCTATGATTTGGACCTTTCTGGACTAAGCCTAATAGAAGAAGTAGAGGAAATACATAAAAAAATTACCAGCGAATTTAAAAATACCCTCATGAACTTTGACGAAAAAGAGCACAAGTCCTTTTACGATTTTTATAATGGCGCCGTAGATTATTCTGATGAAAATGTCTATGTAAATATGAAAAAATTCACATCACTGGGACTGATGTATTTATTTCTATCAAAATCCGGCACTTATTTTAACTTTGTCATACCAGAAGAACTAATAGAAATGTATGAAAAACTACTAAAATCAAGCTAAAAATTAAGAGGCGGGAGTCTCTTTTTTTTATTTCAAATTTTTAGAGAAAGAAATTTTTACAAAAATAAAAAGCCATCCATAAGCATGAATGACTTTAAATAAAATTTTTGGTGGAGGCGGTGGGAGTCGAACCCACGTCCGAAGACTTCTTACAGAAAGATTCTCCGAGTGCAGACTCCTCTTAAATTTCCCCTGCATTACTAGAGTGTCAAACTCATACAGAGTATCGCCATTAACCCCCTCTGCTATGGCGCATCACAGAGTTCGTTGCCCGCTAATTTGAAACCCGGTTACAGTTCGCGGTGTCTGGCCGGATTGCTACCTAATTAGGCAGCTAGTGCGAAATTATTTTCGTCGTTTATTTTTTATAGACCATTTTTACGTTGTGTGATCTATCAACGACTCGCTACTTAAAGCTCAAAATCCCCGTCGAAACCATTTTCGCCCCCATATTTAGTTAGACTAAGATTATACTAAAACTTCCCTATTTTGTCAATTTTAGCCCCTCTCAGTCCTTTTTATTCTTCTTCTATTTTTCTTTGCAAACTTAAATCTTAAGATTTTCTTCCAAATAAAATATCCAATTACAGAACCAAGAAGGTTTAAAATTAAATCATCAATATCAACAGATCTTCCTATAAAAAATTGAATAAATTCAACAAAAAAAGAAGTAGCAAAAGTAATGCCAAGGATCTTTAAAATATTTCTCGTCTTTGGAAAAATTTCTGCAAGTAAAATTCCAAAGGGCACAAAAATTATTATATTTCCAAAAATATTTATCATTGTATGAAGAAATCCTGAATATTTTATGTAATTTTTTATAGTCCTAAAGGGGACTAAATTTACACCCCAGGCTCCAGATGTTATTCTATCTTTAAAATTTCCTACGAAGTCAAAATTTTCATTAGTTAAATTTATTCCAGAGTTGGCAATATAGGAATTTGGCGTAAATAACATTATAACTAAAAAGGCAAGATAGCCTGCAAAAAGGCTTAATAGAAATTCTCTAAATCCACTGGAATTTATTTTTCTGTGGGAGAAAAACTTTACTCTCAGCATAGAAAAAACTAGGAAAGTAATCACAAAGGCAGGTATCGTCCTTACTGCAAAAAATAAAAATAATCTCATATATTTTTTAGTTCTATTAAATTTCTTATGGAATATTTATTTTCATCTACAACTATTTTCCACTTGTCCTTAGAATTTTCATCATACATACCAACTGTTTCAAGACCTGCACTTCTTGCAGTTCTAAGTGCTAAATAGGAATCGTCAATTAAATATATATCTTCTGTTTTTTCGCCTATTGAGTCAGCTATAGTTGTGAAAAATTTTTCTTCTCCCTTAATGTGACCAACTGAATCTGCTGTATAAAGTCCTTCAATATATTTATCGATGCCATACTTATTAATTACAATTTCTGCAAATTTTTTTGCAGTTGATGTTCCAATGACAATTTTTTTGTCCCTATCTTTAAAATATTTTAAAATTTCAAGGGCATTATCCTTTAACTCTACTTTATTTGAGTAAAAATCTATAACTGTTTTGCTAAATCCTTCATATAATTCATCAAAACTTTCTTCTAATTTGTAATATTCTTTTAAATATTTAAGAGAAGTTATAAGGCTCATTGTAGTCATTTTGTGCTGGACTTCGTCTTCTATGTCTATACCCTTAGTCTTCATGAATTCACGAGAAACTCTCCTCCAATAGCCCATAGAATCTACTAAGGTTCCATCAAGATCAAATATAATAGCTTTCATGTTACCTCCTTTTTTAATAATAATTATATTTTAGTTGTAATCTTTTTATAAATCAACTATAATAGTTTTCTAAGTGCTTTTTAAAATTTTTTTAAAAAAAGCTTTGACAAAAATTTATTTCATGTTATAATAATATCTGTTCGAAAATTAAATATAAAGAATATAAAATTCTTGTAAAATTTTCATTGTCGGGGTGTAGCGCAGTTTGGTAGCGCACGTGGTTTGGGACCATGGGGCCGGGGGTTCGAATCCTCTCACCCCGACC
>OKWK01000230.1_pt1 | contig 41626 bp, 39 predicted proteins | sample 1607181 | NCBI WGS metagenome assembly OKWK01 (sample SAMN07501053, study PRJEB24779) | human gut metagenome | isolation source: stool | host: human infant | place: USA: Pittsburgh, PA
AACTAGCTTTCTCTAACCCATCAATCCCCCTTTTCCTTAAATTTGTTTCAAGCCTAAATCCCAAGATGTGTGAAAACATTCCTGAAACACAATAAAATATTGCTCCACTTGTTAGTGTGATAACAGATTTTAATGCTATGCTCTCTGCACCAGATAAATTTGAATTAATTATTAAATTATCCAGAAATTTGTAGATTAAATAAAATCCATATACCGTAAGTGCAGCAGATATAGCAGAAAAAACTATAGCTAAAACCCCAAAATATTTTTTATCCTGTACATAAGCAAATAGTTTTTTGTAAATCTTCATAATCATATCTCCTTTCTTTGATATCCCTTTTAGATATAAATTTCCTTATTTGATAATAAGTATCATTGCTTTCATATTATATATCGGTTATAATTGCTAATACAATAGTTTTAAAATAATAAGGCTAATTGGAATATTGTCTAAAAGGGATAGGTGAATTATGACTTATATTGATTTTGTAAAAGATTATATGAAAGTAGATGAATGTAAAAACAATAAGAAGTATTCAAGTGCAGGGCACACTTTTTGTTGGAAAAAAGAGGATTCAACCTATGCAGAAGGCCTATATTGGTTTTATGAAGGAGATGGGTTTATTATTGATGTCCATGACTTTTATATCAGAGAAGAAGTAATTCAAAATAATACTTATAGCATGGCAGATTATGTTTCAATATACACAAGCTACATAGTCAGCGCAAACGGAGACAAATTTAATCCCTATCAAACACTTACCGCAAACTCATTATGTACTCTTGATTTTGACAATATAAGAGATGACTTTGTTTTTTTATTACACGAGAATTGTTGTTATCTTGCTGTTTCCATTGGTTTTAAAAAAGGACTAATAGAAAAACATTTAGCATCTATTAACATTAATCCAGAATCATTTTATTCAGCTTTGCTTCAACCTAATCAAATAATTCTTACAAAATCCTTAGAAAAAGTGGCAATGGAAATATTAAATTGTAAGATGGACCCTCCTGCCGCTGATTTTTTCTTTAAAGCCAAAGCAAATGAATGGGTAAGCATTGTTATAGATACCTACTTAAATAGGAAAAAATATAAAATTGAATCTGATGATAATAAAGCACTTGAAGATGTAGCAAGATTTTTAGATGATCATTTCACTATGAATGTAAATCAAGAAACCCTTGAAAAAATATCTAAAATGAGCGGTACTAAACTAAAAAATTTGTTCAAAGAAAAATATGGTCAAAGCATTACAGAATACACCCAAAGAAAAAGAATGAATGTAGCTGAAACTCTTCTCTTAAATACCGAACTTCCTGTAAAGGAAATAGCTGAGTCTGTTGGATACTCATCAGCAAGCAAATTTTCCATTTATTACAAAAGGTACAAGGGAAAACTCCCTAGTGAAGTTCGTAATTTAGCTTGCAAGGATCACAATTTAAAATGCGATTATTGTGATTAAAGTATTTTTATATTTATAGGCCTTTATCTTATATGAGTTTATATATGCTTGTATAGGTATATATAAATTTGGTAAAAAGCAAAAAAAGAGCAGCCTTTTAAGCTACTCTTGTAGAAAGTACAAAACGAGTTAATTATATTTTTGTGTTTCCTCATACCAGCCCAAAAACTACTCTCACGTCCATATAGTTTTTTTGAGCCTTTTTGACATATCCTTCTTCATCTTTTTCAAATACAAAATGCTTATAAAACTGCTTAAAATGCAGGATTTCTAAATCTACATCTTTTGTATCAACGCTATAGCTTCCACATGCCCCGAGACACCACTATTGATGTCCTGCGTTAACGGGAACTTGTCGTTCATTTTTGATGTTAATGGAAACATATCATTTACTGTCCCTTCTTGTAAAGCTACTCAGCTTAATTTAGCCTTATATAGTTTTTGAGAAGTGTGATTCGATCTTCAGTATCAACACCATCCTCATTCTGCGGAATGACTATGGTGTCTACAATCTCATCTCCAACGTTCTTTCTTCTCAAATATGAATTGTTTGTACAAATAATATGCTCATCTCCAAAGATCAACCTCTGTCCCATATCGTCCTTAGACAAGTGTGCTTCTGAAGCAACCTTCAAATAAGGATAATATGAGTTCTGTGACAGATGAGTCCTTGTCTGCATAACCAAGAACATATATGGATTTGCTGCAGCTGAATTGTTATGCATCTTTCCATATGCTCCTGGGCGGTATTCACTATACTTGATGTAGTAGTATCTGAATGGATACAGGTTGTTACTCTCGCACTTCTGTAAGTAATCATCTGCTATCTTCTTAAGTACCTCATTTGTGAATTCTTCATTGGTATCCAACAACGAAATCAGAATACTCTTTGTATTATCAAATCCAGAATTCGCACTCTTATGGAATAACCCGTCCCATGCAAATTGAGATGTCGATCCGTACTGGTAACGCCACTTATTTCTCTCAACCTGTCCATAATCTCCTAATGCCATCATTGCACAGTCAATTCTATCAAGGCTGCACTTAAACAGAGATTCAAATCGCTTCGTGTATGCAAGGTTCTCAAGACCGACGATACTGATCTGTCCGTTAAGCAAGAAATGATCTTCCAGTTCAAACATGGTTTCTTGCATAGCTGGATTGGCATCGATAAATGTAATCTTCTCTTTTTCTTCTGAGAGCTGACTTACATTAAAGTTATTCTCGATCGAATCATCAATAGCACCATTCATGATGATAGCATCTGCTTCCGCCAAAATAGCTGGCATTCTATTTCTATCTGTTCTGTCTGAAACCTCATCCTCAGAATTCCGGATCAGGTTATTTACAATACGAATTCTTCTTCTGAAATCCGCCTCTGTAACCTTATCAACGTTGTGCAGATATGTAGTAATTGCATATAACAGCACAATTCTATTTAACGGGAACTGTCTGATACGGCCGATTTTATCGGAATATGCATGTAAGCAATCCTCAAATATATTCAGGTTAAATCGGTTCTCAACAAGAATTTTACCACTCTCATGTTTATTAGCCATGAAGGACTTCAAGAAGTCTGTCGGAGAATCATATCCAGGAATATTGCACCAGCAATCGAAGAAGCTCTCCATTGTTTCAATGTTCTTAATTGCATCAGGACACTTAGCTGAGAAGTATTGTTGCAAAAGATCAAACTCATCATTGCTTCTACCCAGTGGTGACTCATTCTGGCGATAGCAAATTACATCACAAATAAACTTGAAGTAACGCAGAAATTCATCATCGATAATATTATCGTCAGAAGAACCACTGCCGCTATTACGATATTCCCATAATAGGTCTGTCCAATCACGGTCAATCTTACCCATGATACGATTTGCTCTTTGTTCATCTATACTGCGAATTTCACGCTCAAGTTCTGCTTTGAAATGCTCAAATAAAGTAAGTGGCTTACCACGTGAATTCATTTTTATGTAGAGTTCATCAGTCAGTCCCATATCCTTAATAGGAAGGAAGTAGAATGTAACGCAGTTTTCTTTGAGCTTACCCCAGAGATCAGTAACATCCTTGAATTTGTCATCAATTGCATCAAGCATTACAAGCATTGAGCTAATTGTAGGATCATTCTCCCAATCGAGCGGGAACCATGCCTGGTTTACAATTTCCTTTGAGATTGCTGTTTTGAATTCAGGTTTATAATCTACCAGATCAATACAGAAATATCTCGCACTGTATCTGGTCTCATAGCTAAACTTCTTCAAAAACTCGTAATTCTCTTCCGATATGTTACCTTTTTTTGCTGCATACCAGTGAAGCAAAAATAATGTAGTAAGGCGCTGCTGGCCATCCAGCGGTGTCATATTTCCTTCATCATCTATATCGCCATAAACGAAATCGAGCGTAATTGGTTTCTCTGTTACTGCCTTATATAAAGACTCAAGAAATCTACCTCTAACGCGAGTTACATCAGATCTTTTTCTGCCCTGTGCATAATCTCTTTGGATAATTGGAATGATGATCTTTTTAAGCTGCACAGCCTCCGGGCCTTCTCCAAATGTTGTATCAAAAATGTCTATAAAGGAGTGAAGTGTAGTCGCCATATTATTCTCCCTCCTTTTCCAGAACGATTGGCTCTTCGAGATAATTTACCAGCACTGTATTCATTGCATCAACGTAAGCAACCCTATCTGCGTGTCCCCAGAAATGGAGCTGATTATCTGCGGACGGCGTGTAATATTTCAGGAACACCATTCTTGTACAGAATGGAATATACTGGCCAGCCTTGTCCATTTTAATAATTTCGTTTCTTTTTACGTCAAACGTCGAGTTATTCAACGCAGCATTGTCCGTCGAACTCAGCAGTGCCATATTAGCAATTGAATGCAAATACTCTGTATTACCCTTAACCGAAAGTAAGTCTACAACTCTCTGCTGAATTGCATCAAACTCCTGACGTTCCAGTTTATCCTTAGCAATAGCGCTATTCATGAGTTCAATCAATTCTTCAGAATCATCACTTACAGACTTTACAGACGGAATATGAAGTGTGAGCCACTCTTTCCACATTTCCTGTGTTCGTAAACCTTCTGACTGTTGCGCATGAATATGCTCCAGGCTCCATGTTACTTTGCCACCTCTGCCAAATTTGTATTTATCAAACGGGAACCACTGAGAATGCTCACCATTTCTTCGGACTGATTCAACATTAAATAATAGAAGCAATGTGGCAATCTTTTTCTGATCTAATGGTTTCTCGTAACTTAAATCTGAGTAGTTACCCTTAATTTTTATGCTGTCTCGAATATAGCCATCAAGGGAGTCCCTAAAATCATCCTTAGTCTTATCCTTCGATAGGTCGAAAATCTTCTGAAGTGTCAGTGTTCCGGAAGCAATAAGATAACCAATCTTATGATATAGTTCATGGTTTCCATGCCAATCCTTCAACACTAAGAACGTCTGCTGGATGCTCCGCCAGATGCTGTCTAATGACTTGGTCTGACGCATTTCATCAAATTTAAAGAAAGTATAATACTTCTCCCTATTATCAGCTGGCTTTGCTGATATAAGATCCAACACAAGATCTATTCTTGTCTGATAGTCAGCATTTGCTTTATTCGTCAAGAAGTACCACAGAGAATTGTTGTGGAGTTCTTTCTCTATGTTATCCCACTGAAGAGATATCTCTTCTTGTTTTTCCTTATCGACATCTTCGTCAGTATCTTTGCTAAGAAACATAGCTTTTACCAGTTCTGCATTTGTAAGTGGTATCTTACCAATATTCAAACGTGTAAAGAGACCAATCGCGTCCTCAGCTTCTCCAACCTCATACCAGATAATTTTTACGATTTCATCAAAGTACTTATTTACATTTGTCAGAGTAGATTTTCTGTCCCTTGCAGAAAACCATTTCTTGATACTTTCATAAGCAGCACAAAGGAACCAGAAATCAATGTTTTCTTCCTTGCGGGATTCGTCGATTGATTTTAAGAACTCCTCAGACTTCTCTCTGGTTTCGTATGAAAGGGTAAATCTCGGCTCATCTATAAAGCCAAAACTATCTTCACTCATAAAACGGTATATAAGATAGATAGTTGTTAGACGCTGCTGCCCATCAATCAATTCATATCTATCACCATTTTTTCTTACTACAACCGGCTGTAAACAGTAGTTGCGTTTGCCCTCAGTAGAATAAATATCATCGAGCAGACGAACTACTTCTGTTTCTCCCCAACGATAACCACGCTGGTAAGAAGAAACATAAAAATCTCCTGTTATATCCCCGACAAGCTTTGTGTCGAGTTTAATCTCATTATTCATATATCTACAATTCCTTTACTTGGTCTTTTTCACGTAAGTAAGCTCAATGTCATAGCCGAGCTGTTACATCATCTGGACAAATGTCTTATTCACAATCTTTTCTGGACTCTTGATAAGACAGTTCACATATGACGGAGATGTGCCTACCTTCTCAACATGGCTTGAGAGGTCAGTATGGATAAAACTAACAAATTTTCAAAAGCCTTGTATGTGGAAATAAATCCATAGTTCTCTTTGATATCAAACCATTTATTAATTTAAAGCTCTTAAATGGATAAATTTCTTATCAGTACTAGTCATTTTTCTCATTTGACCCAGTATTAACAGGACCAATACTAACATATTAAATAAGATTAATTAATTAAATTCCTACTAGCATTTGATATCAAGGCCATATAGAAGATCACTTATATTATCATTTTCTTTGTAAAAGGCTTTATTAGATCATTATCTCGAAATGTCAATTTAATTTGAGCTTATAGACTCATCATAAAAGTCGACAAAAAATTCAAACAGATCGCCATCCAGCCTGTTGCTCCATCGCTTTCTATCAAGATGAAGCTCAATATACTTGGCCTTATCTTTCATAAAGCGCTCTTTATTTTTCTCCGCCTTATAATTATAGTCCAGACTTGCAGTCCATTTTTCTAATGCATCATTGAACTCCTCTTTGTAAGTGTTGTCGCCATCAACAAAGAAATCGCTGTGTCCTTTATTTTTTAAGCAAAGAAATGTAAATCTCGGATCGTCTTTATACTTTTCATAGTATAAATCGTATCCATACTGTATAGGAACCGTCTTGTCATCCTCACTGTGCGCAACCAATATTGCCGCATCACTCGATTGAAAACCATCCATCGCTGTATTAGTAGCGTACTTTCCAAAATTAATCCACTCATGGAGTTTTACAAAAGGCATCATAACACTAATAAAATTGCCAGCTTCTTCTTTTCCTCCGACCTCAAAAATATCCGAAGAACTGTTAGTTCCACAACATGCGATCACCGCTTTCACCTCCGGATGATACGTAAGTACACTGCATGCGGAGTAAGCTCCCCAGCTATGTCCGAACAAACCAATCGGCAAATTTGGGAAATTTCCACTATCTTCTATATATGATATCGCATAATCCAAATCAATCACACCTTGTGGAAATCCGCCTACGCCTTCACCATCGCTTTCATCATTTCCTGTCGCATCATAGGCGAATACATAGTATCCATGTTGTGCAAAATAATTGATACAATCCATATACGAATTGTGACCACCGCCGCCAAAACCATGTGCGAGAATAATGATTCCTCGCTGCTTGCTACCTGCACTGTACCAGTATCCCATGAGCATTTGCCCCTTATCTGAAGGAAACTTATAATTTGTGCATTTAAGCCCTTCAAAGTCTTCAACTTTAAACATTAGCGGCTTGTAACTTTCAAATCGCTGATTGATGTTATCATTGTATATCATTGTTGAAAAAGCCCACAAAGCACCTACGATTAGTACGAGTACAGTGAGCACAATCATTCGTACTCTTGATTTTTTTGAGTTTCTCATTAGTATTCACCTACTTTTTTCCCTTTTAGTATGTGCCTTTCAATAATATCCTTTCAAGCAATACCACCGTCTCCGCATGCGTTGTCTTTTGATTGGGGACATAATTTTTTATCCTCGTCATTCTTGTAGGAACACAATTTATTAATGTCATTGTCTTTGGCATTTTTTCTTTTATCTTTAAAGTTATTAGAATCTTGACTATCTTTAACTCCTGTTTTGAAGTAGAATGTCAGGTCATATGAATGAACTGTTCCGTCTTTGTCAATTCTTCCAACCACGACTTTATCAACTATGCTTTCAAATACTGTTCTGTTAAATTCCTCTATAATTTCTCTATTTTCTAAGACCCTCTTAAATTGCTTTAGTCTTTCTTTAATAGAGTTTTCATCTTTGATAGTTAGCTCTAGTGTTTTCTTTTCATCAAGTAATTCTTCTTTTTGTTTTGTTAGTTTTTTATACTTTTTAGCATAAACTTCTTCGTCTATACTATCTTCCAAATGAAGATCAACTAACTTTCTTTCTTGACTAATGATTCTGTTTAATTGGTTTTCTAACTTTTTCAAATCTTTGACTAAAGTATTATCATTTATTTCTTCTTCAACAATTTTTAAAAAGTCATCTATTACTGTTGAATCTGCATGGCATAATTGCCTATAGCTTTCAACAAATGCTTTTTCTATTGCTGCTTCTTGTATTCCTTTTGAATGAGGGCAATATTTTTTACCTTTTTTAGTTGACTTTACACATTGCCAGTTAATTTTTTTGTATATTGAACTTGTGTGCCATGTTCTTCTTGAAAGTATTTCACCACAAAATCCACATACCAGCATACTTGAAAAAGCGTATTGTCTTGATAGTTTTTCTCTTTTTCTATCCTTGTTAGCAATAGTGTTTCTGTTTTGTGCTCTCCTGAGTCTAATCTCCTGTGCCTTTTCAAAGTCTTCTCTTGATATAATTGGCTCGTGATGATTTTCAATGTGATATTTATCAGATTCACCAAAGTTTGCTAGTCTTCTTTTTGTTATGGGATCAACTGTAAAAGTTTTTCCCATTAGTATATCTCCAATATACTTTTCATTTTTAATTATTCCTAACACTGTAGTATCAGACCATTTTGTTTTACCTCTAGGGGTGAGATATCCTTGTTCTTCTAGTTCCCTACCGATGACTGAGCCACCATTTCCCTCTAAATATCTTTTAAAGATGTATCTGACAATTTTGGCTTCTTCTTCATTTATGGAGATACTTTTTGTTGTAGGGTCATAATCATATCTAAGACAACCTTGAAAACCAATAAGTTCCCCTTTTTCCATTTTCATTTTCAGTCCTTTTTTCACATGGGCTGAGGTATTTTCTACTTCTTGTTGAGCTACTGAACTTAATATTGTTAGTAATAGCTCTCCATCCATTGTCAAAGTATCTATATTCTCTTCTTCAAATACTACACCAACATTATTTTCCTTTAGAAGCCTTACATATTTCAAAGTATCTAATGTGTTTCTAGCAAATCTTGATATAGATTTAGTAATTATCATGTCTATATCTCCATTTTGGCAATCGCTAATTAATCTCATGAAATCTGCTCTTTTAGTTGCAGTTGTTCCTGTTGTTGCTTCATCTGCATATATACCAGCCAAAGTCCAGTTCTTATTATTTTTTATTAGATTTGTGTAATAATCAACTTGCGATTTATATGATTCAAGTTGGTCTTTACTATCAGTGCTAACTCGACAATATGCTGCAACTCGTTTTAAATCTAAATGTAGTGCATTTCTATTTCTTGCTCCTGTATTTGAAGCTTTTATTAATTTTACTTTAGTATTCATTTTACCTCCTTCCCATTTTGTATCTTTCTACAGTGTTATTATATCACAAGATTAACTACTTTCTATCTCTCTTCTTATAATCATTTTCTATTCTATTTTTTATTTTTGTATATTCCTTATCATTAATTAATTTAAGATCATAAAGTCTACATAACATAGCAACTCTCATGCTATAAACTTTTATTGCTTGCATTTTAACCTCCTATGTAAGTTGATTTTTTTACCATGGTTAGTGGATTAAATTTGAAATATACTAATCTCACATAAGTATTTTCAAGAATATTCACACTTCAAAGTATTTTGATTTTTATAGAAAGATGAAAAAATACCCCTCACCTTATATAGTGAAATTTGACCTCTTTGGTAACCTGAATTTTTATTTTTTATAGTATTTTTGAGTTTTAATGATTAATTTGAGCATAAAAAAATGAGGACTTATGCTATTAGGCATAAATCCTCTAAATTGAAAAAATATTATAAAATTTATTTTATGGAATATTATAAAAAATACTATTCACAACTTCTCGTTTTTCTTGCGTTTTTATCATATGTCCCTCTTGTAATTTACTAATGTATGCATTTTCATAAATAAGTGAAATCAATCACTTTATCACAAACTGACTCTAAAAACTCAACATCATGGGATATTATTAAAATCAACTTATCTTCTTCTTTTACTTTCTTTATGTTTTTAGCTACTATTTTCATATTTCTATAGTCCAATCCACTGGTTGGTTCATCGAAAAATAGAATTTTCTTGTCTGATAGTAAAGCTGATAAGATAATTACTCTCTGTTTTTGTCCTCCTGACAAGGTGTGAGGATTCCTATCACTGATATTTTTTAACTCCATATCTTTTAACCAAGTATCTAAAGCATTATCATCTTTAATATTTGATGTTAATACTATTTCATCTTTGACAGTGTCCGTGAATAACTGACAGTTCACTTCCTGCATAATAAGCAGGCTCTCATTTAGCCTACTTTTTATATTTAAATTCTCATCATCTTTTAAAATTTTACCTTTATTTTCTTTGTATAAGCCACATATAATTTTTGCTAATGTAGACTTCCCAATTCCATTTTCTCCAACAATCCCAATAATATTCCCATAGCAAAAATTAAGATCCTCAATGGACAAAATTATTTTGGTATTTCTTTTGAATATTAGATCTTTTAGCACTAATAAAGTCCCTTTATTTAAAGTTTCAAAATCATCAAATCTTTCAATAGCTTTATAATCAGAATGCCTAAGTCCTGTTCTTATTCGTTCATCTTCACTTAGATTTTCAATTTCATCCATACTATATTCTCTGATGATTTTTCCATCCTCTAAGTATATTGCTCTATCAACAATGTCTTTTAAATACCACAACCTGTGTTCTGCAATAATAATAGTTTTTCCTAAAGATTTAAGCTTTTTTATTGTAAGCGATAATTCTTTCATTGACTCTATGTCTAAGCTTGAAGATGGTTCATCAAGAATAAATATCTCAGGGTTTAATGCGTAAATGCTTGCTATAGCAATCTTCTGCTTTTCTCCTCCAGAAAGATTGAATATATTTTTATTCATCAAGTTTTCAAGATGAAGCTCTTTTTCAACTTCTTCAATCCTTTTGTTAATTACTTCTCTTTCTATGCCGTAATTTTCTAAACCAAAAGCGATTTCATCGGTTGTATTAGTTGTATAAAATTGTGTTTTAGGATTTTGAAAAACTGAACCTACATCCTTAGATAACTTGTAAATTGGTGTGGTAAATGTATTCATACCATTGACCATAACACTGCCGGAAATGTCCCCATCATAAAACTCAGGTATTATACCATTCATAAGCTTTAATAGAGTCGACTTTCCGCAACCGCTCCTGCCACATAGAAGAATGCATTCCCCTTTTTTGATTTTCAAGTTTATATCTTTTAATGAGTAATCAGATCCTCCCTTATACTTAAAACTTAATTCTCTAATTTCAATCATAAATCCCACCCTGATACTTTCATAAATATTACTATTGATAAAATTAAAATCATAAGAATTAGAACACCAATATCATTTTTTCTAAACTTAATTAGGTGTCTACTTGTTTTGTTAACAGGAGCATCGAGTCCCCTTATAATGGCTGATTGAGAGAGCTCATCCCCAATTTCTATCACACTTACGAATAATGGCACAAAAAAATATTCCATAATTAATGTTGGTCTTCTTGTTAAATTGATTAAGTTAAAATTAATTCCTCGAGTTTTCATCGCCATATTTATATGACTCCATTCGTCTTTAATCGTAGGCAAACATCTAAATATTACAGAAATCATTATGAGCGAGTCTTTTGAAAGTTTTAATTTTTGTAAAGTTGCTACTGCACTGGAAACAGATGTGGAATTTAAAATCCATTTACCCACGATAATACATGGCAGAAACTTTCTTCCAATTGCCAAGATAAATAAAATTAAATTCAAAAGAAAATTCATATTAAAATAGGCTAAAGATTTTTCCAATACTACACTTATTACAAAAAATAAAATATACCTTATAGTGGATTTTTTATAACCATCGCTAATAATAATGACAAGGAAAAATAATGTAATAAGGCTTTGATAGATCCAATCAAACCCTAAAAAAATTAAAATATTCGCACCTATAAGCAAGATAAGTTTTGTTCTGAGGTCATATTTTGACCCCAGAACAAACTTTGAATTTTCCATTATAAAACTCCTGCGGATTCCAACTTTTTATTTAGTATTTTTTTTGTAAAATAAGAACCAATCATAGAGAATATAAATGTTCCTATAATCATAACTGGTAACATCCATATTGGTGTCCATGATCTTACTGTGTTACAAAAGCTTTGATCTAAGCCACCTTTTATTACACTTTCAAAAAATGCTTCTCTCATAACCCAAATTGGTAAGAATCCTCCAAATAAGTTTAGAGAAAAAAACATATGACTAATTGTATTTTTCTTAAAGTCTGTATAATTTCCACCTTTTGCTATCAACATAGCAATTATTCCGGCAGGCACTGCCACTAATGGTGCAATTGGAATATGTCCAGTTGCAACTAATAAAATACTTGGTAAGATAGCTGCGATTACAATAGCAGTGGCTGACTTTGTCTTTGCAAGAAGCATATGATAGGTTGGTGCAGCAAGTAGTGCTACAAGCATAGGCATTAGTAAAAACAAAACAGGGACAGGCATAGATATTACCCCAATAACTGCATATGTTACAAAGTAAAGTGCAATTAAAACACCAGCTGTAACTGCATTTTTTGATGATTTCTTTTGTGTTTTCATAAGTTTCCTCCTTTAAAATTGATTGTTACTGTACAATCTTCCATTCTTTAGACTTTTCTTGATAATTCCATAAGTCTTTATATAGTCCTTCATTTTTTATAAGTTCTTCATGCTTCCCAACTTCCTCTACCTTTCCTTTGTTTAAAACAACAATTTTATCAGCTCCCATTACGCTCCTTAATTTATGAGCTACAACCACAACTGTTTTATTTTTAATTAAATTTGATATTGCTTCCTGCATAATAAGTTCATTTTCAGGATCAAGTGAAGATGTTGCTTCATCAAGTAGTATTATTGGTGCATTTTTTAATATTGCTCTCGCTATTGATATTCTTTGTTTCTCACCTCCAGACAGAGTCGCTCCTCCTTGTCCAATCATAGTGTCAAATCCATCATCTTTTTTGACTATAAAGTCATAAGCTCCTGCCATTTTTGCAGCATTCATGATTTCATCTTTACTTGCATCTTCATTTCCAAATTTTATATTGTTATAAATTGTGTCTTTAAAAAGATACACATCTTGAAAAACAACAGAAAATTTATCCATTAATTTATCAGGGTCGGCTGTTAGCAAATCTACTCCACCAATTTTAATTGTCCCTTCATTAGGATCATAAAATCTGGAAATTAATTTAATTAGTGTAGATTTTCCAGAGCCAGAGTAACCAACAAAAGCAGTTAATTCATTTTCATTAATGTCTAATGAAACATTATCGATAACCTTAGATTCCTTGTAAGAAAATGAAACATCGTGGATTTCAATTTTGTTGCTTTCGTTTACAACGGAATTTCCTGACATAGGTTTAGCGTTAAGTAAGTTAATGATTCTCTCTCCTGAAACCGATGCCATTTGTAGACCTGTATAATTTACAAGTGCAAGCTCCAAGGGATCAAAAATCCTTGTGCCTACAAATAAGAACATTAAAAATGTATCAATTTCCAAAGATCCATTTATAAACAAATAGGAACCCGCTAAACTCATCAAAGGAAGTCCTATTCTTAAAATCATACTTGCTATGGTAGTTAATGAACCAACTCCTTTCTCACTCTTAATATTTGCGTCTCTCGAGTTATCTATATCTTCTTGAAGCTTTGTTAATGTATCATCTAAGCTGTTATAAGCTTTTAGAGTCTTAATAGCATCCAAATATTCGTTTATATCTTCTTCCTCTTTTATCCTAATTTTCTTTGTTTTCAAATAAATTTTTTTCTGAAAGTTTTGCATTAGTGTAAGAAGTAGAACAGAAATAGGTAGTCCAATAAGAGTTGCTATTCCCATTTTTACATTAATTATCAAAAATAATATTGAGCAAAGAACCGCTACACATATACCACTGAAAAATTGAGGTAATTGATGCGTTACTGCCGTTTCAACTTTGAAAAAATCATTCATTAATGTATCTAAGATCTCTGCTGAACTTTTCCCTGAAATATAACCTATTGGCAGTTTTCTTATGTGGTCTGCTAGCTCTATTCTTCCATCTGCACTTGTCTTGTATCCAAGTTCATAGGTATATTTTGTGGCTAAATTTTCCAATAAGAATGTTATTAAGAAAAATACTGCCATTATCCCAAAATACTTCCATAAAAGGCTCGTATCTATACTATCTGCACCTCTATTTAAAAATAGTGTTTCTACAATTTTCGCCAAAGCAATAAATGGTATAAGGTTGGAAATAGATGCTAAAATATTTAATATAATTGATTTTCTTATGTTATTCATCTTCCCTAAAGTAATATTTCTTATCATTCATTCTCACTCCCTTCTATATCCATTTGCCAAATATTTGTCTTCTTATAAATATCAAAGAGTCTCTTATATATTCCATCTGCAACGATTAAATCTTCATGCTTACCTCTTTCTGCAATTTTTCCATCAGATATTACTAAAATTTGATTTGCATGCTCTATGGTATTTAACCTATGAGCAATCATGATAACTGTCTTATCTTTAACCAATTCAGACAAAGCTTCCTGCATAAGATATTCATTTTCAGAATCAGCAAAACTTGTTGCTTCGTCTAATACTAATATTGGTGCGTCCTTTAAAATCGCTCTTGCTACGGCAATACGTTGTTTCTCTCCTCCAGATAAATAAGTTCCTTTACCCAAAACTGTGTCATATCCTTCAGGAAGTTTTACAATAAAATCATGACATCTTGCTTTTTTACATGCTTTTATGACATCTTCTTTTGTAGAGCCTGTTTTTGCCATAGCAACATTATTGAAGACTGTATCTGTGATAAGATCACTATCTTGAAAAACGAATGCTATCCTGTCCATTAAGGCGTTCATCGGAATATTTTTTAAATTAACTCCACCGATTTTAATAGAGCCTTCTGAAGGATCGTAAAATCTTGGTATTAGCGTTCCAATGGTAGATTTGCCTGCTCCTGAATAGCCAACTAATGCTGTAACTTCTCCTTGTTTAGCAAAGAAGCTTATATTCTTTAAAACCTCTTCATTTCCATAAGAAAAGCTTACATTCTCAAATTCAAGATCATGACCTTTTATTTCTTCCTCGCTATTTTCAATTGCCAATTCTTTTTGATCTATAATTTCGTAGATTCTCAAAACAACTTCATTTAGTAAATTCATTCCTTCTGCAAAATCTCTAAGTTTTAATGCAGGTACGCTAATGGCAGGTGCAAGAATCAAATAGAAAATAAAAACTGTAGCAAAATCCAAGTTATTATTTCGTGACATTAAAAGTATTCCTACTGGAACTATGAATGTAGCAACAGATAAAATAAACATTCTAAATGAAACAAATCCCGGTCTTATCATTGATGTCATCGAACTTGTAAAATCTCTATATTCTCCTACTGACTTTGAAAAAGTTTTAAATGATTTTGCTCCTGTTCCAAATATTTTCACTTCCGGCATACCTTTAACGTATTCAGTAGTTGCTGAATTAATTTGATCCAATATCGCAAAGTTTTTATCAAGTCCACCCGACTTTATAATCTTTGCCATGATTGCAATCTGAATTCCTAAACCGACAAATATAATTAACAAAGTCGTAAGACCTAATATTAAATTTATCTTCAACATAACAATTATCATTGCTAAAATTAGTGCTAAAGTTGAAATTAAATTTGGTAATTGATGAGAAAAGTATCCCTCAATTTGATTCATATCCGATCCTAATACTTGCCTTATTTTTGACTTGTTGTCCCCAGTGAAAAATCCTAAAGGAAGGTTCCCAATATGAAATAATATCTTCTTTTTTAAGTTAGCTATTAAAACATATGAAAACTTATGGCATAAAATACCGCCAATGTAAGTTAAGCAATATGACAATACCACTGCTGCAAGTCCATAGGTGCAGAACTGTATTGTACTTTGTTCTAATTTTCCATATAAAAATAGAGATTTTATGACTTTGTATATCACCAAAATTGGACAAATACTTAATAGCATCCCAAGACTAACAAATAATATCCCTCCTACAAGTTGTCCTTTTTTTATTTCACTGTAGGAAATAATATCTTTGATTGATTTCTTCTTTTTCATCTAAAACATACCTCCTTACCGAACGAGTTCGTTCATTTGCCTTAAAACTAATACAAGGAAAACACCATTGATGTTTCCCTTGTAAAATACTTATATTTTATTTTTTTCTAATGAGGTCTTTGAAATAGTTCGCTTATTATTCCAAAGGCTTCACTTGAATTTGTTTTGTTTTCTCCCTTAATAATATAGTCATTATATATTGTTCCAACAGCTCCGTATAAAATAAAAGCTGCGAAACTTCTCACATTTTCTCTGTTTATTCCCATATTATTTTCTATTTTTTTATTTTCAATTCCTTCCATTATAAACTCTGAATAGACATCTATAAATTTCCCAATGTAATGAATCAATTCCCATAGCCTGTACGAGTTATCTGTAATTGAATTCTCTTTTGAAAAATTATATCTAGTCGTGAACTGACCGATATCTTTTACTATAAGTTCTCTTAGAATTTTTATTCTTTCTTCGTAATCTATTTCCTTGTTTTGAAGGATACCTAACTTATTTTTTAATTTTTCATCAAAGTAAGTTTCCATACACTCCAAGAAAATATCTTCTTTTGATTTGAAATAATAATAAAACATTCCCGGCGCTCCATTAACTTCTGCGAGAATATCTCTAACAGAAACTTTCTCATACCCATACTTTTCAAAAAGTCTGGATGCTATGTTTATAAGCTCCTGTTTTCTTTCTTCTGGATCTTTTACATTTCTCTTTGCCAAAACCTCACCACCTATTGACCGACACTCGTTCTTTAATAAAGATTATCATTTTCTTATACTTTTGTCAATAGTGCCCTGAAATTATATTCTGAGTATGGTATAATTTTATTTACTATAAATAACACGCTTAACGCTTATAGTCTTAATTACACAATAACAGGGTCTGTAAATAATTTTGTGTATCAACCTAAATCCTGTTTAAAGGGTAATGGTTGATACATTTTTTATGCTTCAATCATCATTGGTGTAGCTACAACTTTTTCTACATCAACATTTTTATCTTCTAGATTATCTTCAAAATTCCCATATTGATTTAGGAACGAAAAAAAGAGCAAGTGGTTTTTCTTGTCCACCTGCTCTAAATATTTTTCATGTTCAGAGACTTTAAATATTTCTTCCTATCAATTATTTAATTTCCATGATTCCGCCTTAGTTTTTGCATTTATAAGGTCAGAATAAAGTCCATTATTTTTAATCAGTTCTTCATGATTACCACGTTCTACTATTTCTCCATCTTTTAAGACTAAAATCTGGTCAGCATTTCTAATTGTCTTTAGTCTATGAGCAATCATTATTACTGTCTTATTTTTTGTTAATGATTCTATTGCTTCTTTAAGCTTATCTTCATTTTCCGGGTCTATATTTGCTGTTGCTTCATCAAAGATTATGATGTCCGCGTCTTTTAGCATGGCTCTTGCAATGGAAATTCTTTGTTTTTCTCCGCCTGATAGACTTGCTCCACCTTCTCCAATGATAGTGTTATATCCTTCTGGTAAAGCTTCTATAAATTCATGGCACCTTGCCTTCTTTGCAGCTTGAACTACTTCTTCATGGCTTGCATTTTGTTTTCCAAATTTTATATTGTTTTCAATTGTATCTTCAAAGAGATAGACGTCTTGAAATACCATGGAAATAGAATTCATTAAGTTTTCTATCTTATAGTCCTTAATATTCTTTCCACCTATTAAAATTTCGCCAGAATTTACATCCCAAAATATTGCAATAAGATTGCAAAATGTAGTCTTGCCAGATCCAGATGGTCCTACAATAGCAGTCATGGTATTTTCTTTTATCTCTGCTGATACATTTTTTAAAATTGGTCTATCATCATAAGAAAAAGAAACATTTTTAAAGACTATATTGTGATTTTTTATTGGCTCTGTAATACTTCCTTCTTTCATATCTTCCATATCATTTACATAAGAATAAGAATCTATTGCATTCTCAACCATTCTTAGCATTGCAATAGCAGATCCAGATGTAATAAGTCCGTCAAATATTACAAAACTTGCTATAAGTATCATAATAGTATTGACTATTTGACCATTTTCAACAAAATATAATTTTATTGAAATAAACAACATCAAACAAATTGTTATAGCTATTATGATTTTAGCTAATAAACTATATGGCATTATAGTTTTTTCTAAATCAAAAGAATATTCACTAGCACTATCAAAGCTCTTGTCAAGTTTTTTATTATTACTTCCTCGTAGATTATATGATTTTATAATTTGCATTCCTTGCAATGTTGATAAGACTTCTTTGGTAAGTGATACCTGAATCTCATGAATCTTATCTGCATTTTTACTTGACCTTTTTTGCATACGAGCAATGATCATTAAAAATACAATAGAACCAACTATTGCTACAATACCTACCTTATAAGAAAACAAAAATAAGGATAAGATAAAAACAATAGCATTAAGCATGCCACCGAAAACCATAATACACAAAGTTGGAACCCAAGTCTCTACATTATCTAAGTTAGTAGTCGCAATAGTTGTTAAATTTCCTAAACTTAAACTTGAGAAGAATCCCATGGGAACTTTTTTTATTTTTTCACCTAATTCAATTCTCTTGTGTCCAGCCATAAAATATCCGGCATGTGTTTGTTTGAGCATAGAGGAATTTTTTGAAATAATTACTCCTGCTATACTAATTAATAAAAATAAACTTGATATTCCTATTGTTTTAAAGCTTATATCCTTGTTTACTATCCCAAAAATCGCATAATAAATGGCTGCAAATTGTAGAGCATTAAAAATAGAACCGAAAAAATTAGCAAAGATTGATTTTTTTAGATACACTTGTTCTTCAATAGAAAAATTCCATATTTTTTTAAAAACACTAAGCATTTTCTTCTCCTTTCAAGGCAGTTTCCCAAAGATTGTGATAATCTTTTGATTCCTTCAAAAGCTCTTCATGACTTCCTTTACATGCAAGTTCTCCATTTTTAATTACAAATATATTATCTACATCTGTTATTGTCTTTAAACGATGGGCAATTATAATTAGAGTTTTCCCTTTAACAAGCTCTGATATTGCATCTTGAATCAAGGCTTCATTTTCAGGATCGATATAAGAGGTAGCCTCGTCTAAAATAACTATTGGAGCATTCTTTATCATAGCTCTTGCAATTGATATTCTTTGCCTTTCTCCTCCAGACAAATGTTTACCAGCTTCTCCTACCCTTGTATCATATCCATCTGACAAGTTCATTATAAAATCATGGCAGGCTGCTTTCTTACATACTTCAATTATTTCCTCATCACTGGCATTTTTATTTCCTATTCTGATGTTATCTTTAATTGACATATCAAAAAGAAAATTATCTTGTGCTACATAGGAAATAACAGTAGATAACTTTTCAAGGGACATATCTTTGATATTTACATTTCCTATACTTATAGAACCACTATCTACGTCCCAAAATCCTGAAATTAGTTTTGCAATAGTCGACTTACCCGAACCCGATTCGCCTACTAAAGCATTCACACTTCCTTCTTCTATGTTTAAATTTATATTGCTTAGGACTTGCTTGTCTTTTTCATAAGAAAAATCTACGTTTTTCATCTCTATATTATGATTTTTTATATCTAAATTTGCATTTTTATGAGATAATTCTCTCGCAGAAAGTATATTTTTAATCTCCTCGAAAATAGTTGACATTCTTCCAATATCATCTTCAAAAGTCATTACTCTCATAATATTTTGGATAGTCCCAAAAGAAAGGATTATCAATGTTAAAAATACACCACCATCTAGTGAACCATTCATACAGAAATATAAACCAAATGGTATAATTGTCAAAATACCAACTGGAGCAATAGACATACTTATCGCATAGTCTCTTGTATTTTCTCCCATCCAATCATAATAGTAATTTGCCTTTTTATACACATTGTCCCTGTATTTTCTATAAGATTTTTCGCCTTGATTAAATGTTTTAATAACCTCTATTCCATTTATATATTCAACCACGGAATTATTCATATCTTGGCCAATTTTAACTGCTTGTGGAAACTTTACCTTCATTCTTTTCATCGGCCCTGTCATAAAAAATCCACCAATAACTAATGGAATTAAAGATATTAAACTTAGTCTATAATCTAAAATTAACATGTAAACAAATAATATTATAGGTCCGATTAAATTAGCTGTCATCTCAGGTATCATATGAGCCAATGTTGTTTCAGTATTATCGACTTGATTTACAATTATGTCTTTTAACTTACCAGTAGATTCATTCAATATATCTCCTAATGGCATATTAAATAATTTTTCCATAAGGCTTTTTCTTATATCTCGTATTATTTTATAGGCTGTTTTATGAGAAATCATTGTTGACAAAAACATAAACACTTCTTTGATTATAAGACATGAAAGTATCAAGAAAATTTTATTTATATAGTAATAAAAATCTTGGCTACCATCAATTAATGATATAATCATCTTACTTAGAATAATATATACAAAAAGATTTGAAATTACTCCAAGTATTGCAAACAAGACAGAAATAAAATATGGTGCTTTATTTCTCTTAATGTATTTTTTTAATAGATCCATAAATTTAACTCCTTTCATCATCTTTTTTCATTACATTTATAAAATAAGTCTCTATCATTTCAGTTAGATATATCTTATTTTTTGTAAAATTCTCACGTGCATTCAAAATTTCGCAAGCCATCAATCCAGAATTCATAATATTAATCATAAATTCAAATGTTTCATCAGAAGGTAACTCGTTAAACAAAGTAGAAAACAATTCTTTAAATACTTGTATGGACTCTTTTTTTATTTTCACATATAGTTTTTTCAAATCATCATTTTCTTTTAACTCACATAAAAACATAACATAAAGCTTTACATAATCACTATCTGCAAGTATCTTGTCTATGATTATTTTTGAAAACAACTGTGGACTTAATATTAAACTTTCATCATAACTTGATTTTTGAACAATATCTTTTCTATTTAAATTACCTTCTACCATAATGTCATATAAGATTTCATAGGTAGAACCATAATGATGATACAATCCACCTCTAGAAAGCCCAGTAGCTTCCATAATGTCATTCATAACTGTATTTCTAAATCCTTTATCCAAAAAGACTTTCATAGCCGCTTGTCTAATCTGCTTTTTTCTTTCATCAGCTTCCATTTTCATTTCATAAATAACCTCCAAACCGACACTCTTGTCGGTATTATTGTATCAGCACTGATAATCATTGTCAATAGCTTCGCTTATACTTCTTTATTCATTTTTTTTAAATGCGGTATAATTAATAAAACCTAATAAACGCTTAACGCTTATAACTTTAATAGCAAGCACAGTAAGTGTACGGACACTTACGAAAAAATTAATGGAGCAGACCTTTACGGCATGCTCCATTTTTTTAATTTTTACCTTGTTAGGGAGAACCCTAAGACCCCGAAATATATTTTATAAAGGAGAATAAAATGGCAAATAGATTTAGAAATGAAAGAATAGAAATAAAAGTAACTAAAGAAGAAAAGGAAGTTTTTGAAAAGAAAATGAAACTTGCTAATCGCAAAACAATGTCCCACTTTCTTAGGAAATGTGTATTAGAAAAAGAAATTTATGTAGTAGATTTAGAACCATTTAGAAACCTGCAATGGTTACTCTCAAATGCTACGAATAATATAAACCAGATTGCAAAAGCAACTAATACAACTGGTGTTATTTACAAGAATGAAATTGAATCTATGAATAATCAGATAGAAAAATTATCAAAAGAAATATGGCAGATCCATTCCCTACTTCTTAATAAATCAAAAGAAAGTTCTGGTGATTAGTATGGCAATTACAAAAATACATCCTATAAAATCAACTCTAAATTTGGCAATAGATTACATTACTAAGAGTGAAAAAACTGATGAAAAAGTCTTGGTATCTTCCTTCAAATGCCATCCATCTACTGCCCATATTCAATTTATGAAAACACGAGAAGATAATGATACTAATGGTACAGTTTTGGCTAGACATTTAATCCAATCTTTTCTACCAGGAGAGGTTGATCCTATAAAAGCTCACGAAATTGGAATGGAATTATGTAAGAAAATTTTAAAAGAAGATTATGAATTTGTTCTTGCAACTCATATAGATAGAGGGCATATCCATAACCATATTATTTTTAATAATGTTAATTACAAGACTGGTAAATGCTACCAATCTAACAAAAAATCTTACCACAAAATTAGGTATCAAAGTGATGAATTATGTAAAGAAAATAAGCTTTCAGTAATTGATAAATACTATGAAGCTTACAAGAGAAAATATAAAACTGCTGGTAAATCTTGGTACGAATATGACCAAAACAAGAAAGGAAATTCTTGGAAGTCTAAACTACAATTTGATATAGATAGAATGATTAATAAGTCTAAATCGTGGGAAGAGTTTTTAGAAAATATGAGGTCTCTTGATTATGAAATTAAGTTTGGTAAACACATTGCTTTTCGTCATAAAGATAAGCAAAGATTTACAAGATCAAAGACTATCGGAGAAGATTATACTGAGGAAAGAATCAAAGAAAGAATAGATTTAGCTATTAAAAACAAAGCTAATCCTATTAAAAAGCGTGTAGGAAACGTCATTGATATATCTACTAATAAAAAAGCTCAATCCTCAAAAGGTTATGAAGTCTGGGCAAGAAAACATAATATCAAAACGATGGCTGATTCAATAATTAAACTTAGAGAACAAGGAATTAATTCAATCACTCAACTAGATGATCTAATCAAAAAATCTGCTGAAGATAGACAAGATTTGTTAGATAAAATAAAGAAAATTGAAAGTGAAATGAAGAGTTTATCCCAAGATATGGAAAATATAAATACTATAAATAAGTATCGTGAAATATATAAATACCACAAGAAAAATCCTGAAGATAAGCAATTTGCTGAAGAATATTATAGCGAACTTTCCGTCTATAAAATAGCCGCTAAAGAGATCTTAGAAAACTATAAAAAACTGCCAAATACAAAAGAAATACTATCAAACCTCGATAAATTGCAAGAAAAAAAGAACACCTTTATGCAAAAGTATTCTTTAAATAAAGAACAATTTTCTGACCTTGTTCAATATAGGAAAAACTATGAAAATTATTATGGAAAGGAAGTGGAGAGATAAAAAGCTATAAGCGGATAAGCCTATAGCTTTTTAAGATTAATTACAAAATTTTACTCTAAGCTTATTATATTACTTAAAGAGATCCTACTAGATGACCTACGAACATTGCTATAGGAAGTAATAAAATCAAAAGGATATTTAATGCCATAAACAACTTATCCTTTTCCTTTACCCCAAATATTAAACCTATTAGTCCAATAATTGGGCAAACAAACATTGATGTGAGTCCAGTTGGTCTTAGACTTGTATAGCTTTCAAAGATGTCTATTGGCAGTAGATAGGAAATCGCAAAAATCGCGAGTCCAAGTAGAAATAATTTTTTACTGATATTTTTCTTCATATGTTCCTCCTTTTTTGAAATTATATTGTTCGAATTAAATCTATCGTCGGTCTGTCTAATATTCTCTTTAAAGAAAAATGATAGATGATTAGGTTAATACCATAGACGACTAATGAAAATCCTAAGAAACTTTTGTAGTCATAATATTTTATTAAAGTACTCATTCTTAAATCAGGGGCTACTAATGATATTACAAACATAACTCCTAAGCTCACAATAATAGAAATTGTAAAGGACTTTACCTGCTCCCCAATAAATTCTTTTTGATAGATGTTCTTTAACTCATCTACATCCATTCCACAAGAGTAAAGACTTCCGATTTCTTTTTTTCTGCTCATGAGACTTAAATGTTGGAATAAACAATAAATACGCATCTCATAATTTATTATATCATTTTTGAAATAAGAAAAAACAGCCCATAAAAGAGCTGTTTAAATCCTCTAATTGAACTAGTCATAATACTACTAAGATGAACTGCAAATATAGCTATAAGAAAGAATAATTTACAATTCATTTATATTGTCAGTTATGGACATCTTATTAATTCTCTTAATAGGTTTATAAGTTGAAAGAATTACTGAAATCAATATAAATCCTATCGAAATCATTGCTGGCAAAATTGGAAACTGCCAAACAGCATAGGAAAAGTGATTTTCTATCAGTTTTGTGAAGATAATTTTATTCAGTAAAACACCAACTATTATCCCTATAAAACAACCAAAGAAACCATAGGTTGCTGATTCTACTTTAATCATTCTCTTAATTTGAAGCTTATTCATACCAACTGCACGCATCATTCCATATTGTTTTATTTTTGATGATACGCTTATGGATATGCTGTTGATACTATTTAATAGACTTACAAGACCGATAATCGCTATGAAACCATATACAAAAAACATAAATGCCATATATGTTCCCGTTGTCTTTTGTTCTCTACGATCATTTATTGTATTCTTGTTCCCCATAATCTTTTGAACTTCGTTTATACTTTCATTTGAAAAATTCTCATCAGTCTGTAACATGACTAAGTTATATCCATTTTCATTTGTTATCTGTTTGAATGTTTCATTTGAAGTTATTATTGTAGTTTTACCTCCAGTTTCACCATCGCTACTAAATGGATCATATTTCAATAGTCCAGCTATTTCAAAATCTTCTCCTTTAATTTTTATTTTATCTCCAATTTTATTATTGCTATCTCTATCCCAAGTAGATAAAACACAATGGCTATTGCCAAATACATTCGATAAATCACTTTTTCTCTTTAGGGCTTTATCTTTTTTTAGACTTTTTAAATCAAAATCATCATATGAGATAATATCTATTTTTTCTCTACGGTTAGATTCAGATTCTAAAATTGCATTTACATCAAAAGCGCTTCTTCTACCATATACATTTTTTACTCCATCTACTTCTTTTAATTTATTCAACAAATTTGGATCAATATTATTTGAAATATCCTTACTTGTAATTTCTATATCCGCCCTGGCAGAAGATTGTGGCATTATATAATTTACAAATTGTCCGAAAACTATAAATGTTAGAAACAAGATAATACTTAATGCAAAGGAAGCTGACATTAGAAATAAATTCTTTTTATTTTCTATAGCATGATTTATTCCTAGTGATTTTTCAATATGAAAGAATCTATTATTTACTAACTGTTCATTTCCTATATTAGATTCTGTATTTCCAGAAAGAGCCGCAATTGGAGAAATCCTAGAGGCTTCTTTCGCAGGTTTTTGTGCGGCAATTAAAACACTTGCAAGTCCTACCAGAACACCTGCTAGAATACCAGTTACACTTATTGTAAAAATAGGTATGTTAGAAAATTCTTCTCCAACTATATATCTTAGTCCACCACAAAGAATCCAAGTTGAAACAACACCTATTAACGTACCAATGGGAATAGCTGTTTTGCACCAATTTAGTGACTCTAACCTTACAAACTTTTTAATCTGACCTTTGCTCATCCCAAGAGAGCGCATCATCCCAAAAAACTTAGTTCTTTGAGCAACACTATTATTAATACTTCCAGAAATCATTAAAGCACCAGCTACAAGTATCAAAATAAATAATAACATAGCTACAGGAATTAAAGTTTGCCCCAAGTTACTTTTTAATACATCGTTGAAACTAAAACCAGTATGCTTTAACTTCAATCTATCAATTTCCATTCGTAAGCCAATTTCAGCCATACTAAAAATTGCTGTTACCAAAAATACTGAAATAGCTATGCACATTATAGTTAAATGATTCTGTTTTTTACGAATTTTAGCTGATATTGGAATTAAACTAAGATAACTTTTCATTTGTAACACTTCCCTGATCAACTAGTATTCCATCTGAAACTCTTAAAACTCTATCTGCTGCTTGAGCTATCGAACGGCTATGTGTAATCATAATTATAGTTTGTTCATATTTCTGTGAAGATTCTTTTAGTAAACTAATAACCTCTGAACTATTTTTAGAATCTAGGTTTCCCGTTGGTTCATCCGCTAGAATTAGAGAAGGTCTTGTTATAAGCGCTCTACCTATAGCAACCCTCTGTTGCTGACCACCAGAAAGTTCACTTGGCAAGTGATTCTTTCTCTCTTGTAGTCCTAATATATTTAATAGTTCTTCAAGATACTTTCTATCTGGTTTCTTGTAATCCAATAAAACTGGAAAGATTATGTTTTGTTCCACAGTTAACTCTGGAATCAAATTAAATCCCTGAAAAACAAAACCTATATTTCTGCGACGAAATACTGTAAGCTCGCTATCTTTCATTGAAAACAAATCTTTATTATTAATAATAACCTTACCTTCAGTAGGAGTATCTAGCGCACCTATTATATTCAGTAGGGTACTTTTCCCAGAACCTGACTCTCCTACTATAGCTATATATTCTCCTTTATCTACAGAAAATTTAATATCTTTTAAAGCATGCACTGCATTGTTGCCTTTTCCATATATTTTAGAAACAGATTTAACTTCTAATAAACTCATAAAACACCTCGATCTTATTCTATTTATTAAAGAATAACACTCCATTCCTACAATTAAATTACTAAAATCCTACAATTTTGTAGGATTTCTAAAAGTTAATATAAAAGTAGTCCCATAACCTAATTCACTAGAAACTTCAATTGTGCCTCCATGTACTTCGATGATAGACTTTGCTAAGGGTAGTCCTAAGCCTATCCCTTGCGAATCTGTTAAATATCTACTTCTATAGAAACGCTTGAAAATATGGTAAAGATCATCCTCATGTATACCAAAGCCATTATCAGTAATTTTTATCTGTAAAATCGACGAGAATTGTTCCCATTCAATTTTAATTACATCACCGCTTTTAGTATGGTCAAAAGCGTTTTTGACAATATTATTTATTGCTTCCAATAGCCAATCTCTATCACAAATAAGATTTATTTTTTCATCTCCAGAAACTTGTAGATGTTTTTTTTCACTTTTTGCACGGTATATAAAGTAGAGTTCTACATCTTTAATCATTGCATACACATTTTCATTCAATTTTTCAAGAACAATCACACCTGCATCAAACTTAGCTAACTTCAAAAGGTTTTGTATTAATGTATTCATTCGATTAAGCTCATGGTCTGACGCTTCACATAAATCTTTAATTGGATAATCTTTATCAACCTCATTAAAAATAAGTTCATTATATATGTTTAAAGCTGCTAATGGTGTCTTTAGTTGATGAGATATATCAGATATAATATCTCTTAGAAATTTCTTCTCTTTTGTTTCATTCTTGGCTCGGGCATTTAATATTGAAGCCATCTGATTTATGGAATTAAATAATCTGTAAATTGTCCCTTCTTTGTCAGAATCAATCTGAACATTATGATTGCCTTCAAGATACATATTGATTTGTGCTTCTGCATTTTCTATAATTTCTTCTTGGCGTTTTAAATAAAGATAAAATATACCAGGTGTCAAAAAAATAAAAATAAGACTTATAAAAATTGAAGGAGTAGAAATAGTTTTAAATTGTCTCCAAATAAATATTTGCACCAATAAAGCATATAAAAAATTAACAATAAATATATACTTGAAATATCTTTTATTGTTTTCGTCTGAAAATACTGACATCATTGTTTACCTCAACAAGAAACGTTCCACCTATATCCCAGACCTCTAATAGTTTGTATCATTTTGGGATGGCTAGGATTGTCTTCAATTTTCACTCTAAGTCTGCGAATATATACAGTTACGGAATTATTGTCTATATAATTATCATTAATATCCCATAATTTCTCTAAAATTTGATCTTTAGATAGGACAATATTGGGATTTTCCATTAAGAAGCAAAGTAACTTATATTCACCACTCGTTAGATCTAAAGCGTGACCATTTTTATAAGCAACACTTTCTGATAAATGAATTTTTATACCATTTGATTCGATATTTTGGTTATTATATTTTTCTGTTCTCCTAAGAAGTGCATTTATTCTTGAGATTAAAATACTTAATCTAAATGGCTTAGTTATATAGTCATCTCCACCAATATCTAGACCCATAATTACACTTGTTTCTTCGTCAGAGGCTGTTAGAAAAATAATAGGTACATCCGAGTTTTCTCTGACTTTTCTGCAAAATTCAAACCCTGATCCATCAGGAAGAGATACATCTAAAATTAATAATTCATATTTGTTTTTTGACCATAAATCTAAAGCTTCGCTTATAGTTCTAGCTATATCAGCATCAAACCCTTGCTTTTCAAAAGAAAATGACAACCCATAAATAAGGCTCTTGTCATCTTCTAATAGTAATATCTTGTTCATATAAAATCTCCTAAAAATCATTAAATCTATGTTAGATTATACATTATAAGTACAAAAATACACTCTATTTTATAATATCACCATTTTCAGTATAAGTAAAAACAGACCCATTACGGATCTGCTATTTGTCGATATCAATTTCAATTTCAGACTTGAATATTACTTTAAGCATTTCATCATAAACCACTATCTTATCCACTAGTTTCCTTACCAATTCTTCATCATAGCTTTCTATTTCTAATTCTTGATTGTCTAAAAACTCTTCTAATTCCATTAGTCTGCTTTGTTCATTCTTCTCTTCCGCCATTTCAATGAGTATCTTTTCTTTTTCATTTCTTAACTCTTCTACTCTGTCTGCAAGGTCTGTGTAGTCTTTCTTGGCATTAGCTACTTTTAAAAGTTCTTCTTGCACTTTCAACATTGCTTGGTCTATTTCTTCTATTCCACTACTTCCATAACCTGTGATGACTTTTTCAATATTCTCTTTTATTATTTCTTTTAATTCACTGCTTTCAGATATAAGTTGATTAATGGCTTCTACGGCTGCCTCTTGTAGGTTTTCTTCTCTTATGGTTCTTGCTTCACATGCTTCTGGTCCATGGGTTACTCTTGTACAGCATCTCCAAACGGTGTACTTTTTCCCTCTGTTGTTCCAAGCAATTCTCCTGTAAATATCCCCGCATTTAGAAAGGTATTTTAGAGCATCTTGTAAATCTTGTGCTGTTTCTTGTTAATATTCTTCAATTAACATCTCGAGTTTTTTGTTACTTCATTTTTTAATTCTTCTGATTCAACAACTCGTAAATTTTCATAATTTTTAACTGGATTTGCTTCGCACGGAGTTTCCATAGGAAAAAGAGTTCATAGGAACTATGTTCAAAATCAACACACATGATGAAATAGTATCTATTATTTTTTTCAACATTAAATCTTCTTCACTTTCTATTTTATTTTTCAATTATAATAAGTTAGCAAGATATTCAATCTCCATTTTTATACCTAAGAGGATTCTTATAATTTATATTCGTGTCTCCTTGTAACCCTAATTTATTAAGCTCTTATTTAATTGCATGAGTAAATACTGCAAACTTAAATAAAATCAAAAAATTTTAACAAAATCTCTTTGTTTTAAACTCTCTAAATCTTTTTTCTTATTTCCATAAGCTGAAAAATTGGTATAAATTTTATTCCCATCGTCATCTTTTTCTAAGTCCATGGTTGTTTAACATTATTCCTGTTATCAGGTAAGTTATAATCTTTTATTTGTTTTTCAACTTGCTATACTCACCTCCACACCCTATGCCCAAAAACATAGAACCGATTATCCATGCATACTCTGTTTTTCCTGTTTTATATGACATGTATATTGATAATATAAGTGTAATAAATGAGATTATTGCTAATATAAGCCATAAGTTCTTTTTGTCCATTTTATTCCTCCAAGATTTTTAACTCATCATTTCTATTCTTATTCTATATTCTTTTGACTTCAACTTCAGCTAACTTTTGTGAATATTATTTATTATCTTTGCTATATAATTTTTAGTCATTGAAAATACTCCATCACTTATTCTTTGAATTCCTTGTTCAAGAAAAATTATTACTATAATACTATTTTAACTTTTCTTTTACTTTAGAAATTGCTCTTTACTTCAATCTTATGTAAAACTCAGATAATGATACCCCTAAATGAATCAAAGAATGTTAAGCATGTCTTTATCTTAGTTAGCCTGATATTTTTGTTCTTCTTTTGATGATCTAATTAAAAAATCTGCTGATGATAGACAAGACTTATTGGATAAAATAAAGAAAATTGAAACTGAAATGAAAAGTTTATCCCAAGATATGGAAAATATAAATACTATAAATAAGTATCGTGAAATCTACAAATACCACAAGAAAAATCCTGAAGATAAACAATTTGCTGAAGATTATTATAGCGAACTTTCTGTCTATAAAATAGCTGCTAAAGAGATCTTGGAAAGCTATAAAAAACTACCAAATACAAAAGAAATATTAACCAAACTCGATAAATTACAAGAAAAAAAGAACACCCTCATGCAAGAGTATTCTTTGAATAAAGAACAATTTTCTGACCTTGTTCAATATAGGAAAAACTATGAAAATTATTATGGAAAGGAAGTAGAGAGGTAGGACTGCTTAACTACCTCTTTTACATTTATTACTTTTCCCACTCGAATAAAATATTTAGTTCATTATATTCTTCTGAATATTTTTCTTTGTCCATAATTACTCCTCAATATATTTTATCAATGATTCATTGTCTACAGTTTTAGCTATTACAATCTCAATAATTGCCGCTAATACATGAATTAATATTAGATAAGTCAACACATATATTAAGTTAAAATTATATTCGAACTTCAATACCATATCTCCGATTATATCTATCAATTTTTTCCCTATTATCCCCCCTAGTATAATTGAAATAATATTAGATATTACTATTATTATTTGTGTTTCATATATTCTTGATAGTATAAAATGTGATTTTTTCATCCCTAGTGCCATCATAGTTCCTATTTGATTTTTTCTTTCAATAAATGTGGTTATGGATAAATTAATGACATTAAACAAAGCAAATATCAAAAAAACACACGTAAATATCAGTGATGCTAACAAAATTGTTTTGTATTGCTTGTTAAGCTCTTTTACATAATCATCAACTTTATTGAATTCAAGTAATTTATTTTCTGACAAGATGTTTCGAACTTTATCCTCTATAATATTCATTTTTTTCTTATTTATAGAGTCCTTTAATTTTAATGAAATAGAATTGTTAATGTTATAGTCGCATAATTCTTCTAATTTTTTTTCTGGAATACCAAATATATATTCTGAACTTGTATCGTTTAAAATAGCGGATATAGTAAAATCTTTTTCATCAATATGTCCATCTTTCCCTCTAAATTTTAACCTAATAGTGTCCCCTAACTTTGGACTTAGTTTATACACATCTTCAAAAACATTGTTAGCATTATTAACTATCAAATCATTCTCATCTTTTATATCTCCCAATACTAATTTAGTCTTTAATTTATCAATATCAGTTTCTTTATATCCCACAATAGTTGTAACCTGATTGCGTATATCATTCTTTTCTATATCAAAATTTACCGTAGTAGCTTTTTCAATATTAATACGATCAATCTCATCTATTTCCTTAATTTTTGATATTAATTTTTCATCAATTGGATTGTTTTCGGCTTGTGTAAAAGCTTTTTTATAATTGCTTGCATTTATATCATCTGGTTTATACTCCATAAATTTAAATGTGATATTATATTCACCTAATTTGAATTTAGTATTTTTAGCTATATCTTCAGTCGAAATAGAAGAAAAAACACCTATCATAGCAATAAATATTACACTACATAACGCTAAAGATATTAACGTAAATATAGAACGCTTTTTATTCCTTTTAGCATTTAACATACCTAGATATAAAGGAGTAACTTTTTTAGAGCTATGCCTTGGAGCTATAACATCAGTATAAGAAGTATAACTCATTGCTTCAACTGGAGAAATTTTAGATGCGTAATTTGCAGGTCTTAATGTAGAAATACAAGCAATTGTGAATACAAAGATGACTGTTGCAATAAAAATCAAACCATGTATCTTGAAATCAAAAGTTCCTGGTCTAATCAATATATTTACCAAAATTCCCAATAATCCACCCACTATTCCTGAAGGAATTGCAATAAACTGAGCCTGTCTTATTATTAATTTTTTTAAATCTTTACGCTTTAAACCTAGCGCTCTTAATTTACCAAGTTCATTGATGCTTCTATTTATAGATATATAATATATTGAATATAAAACTAATGAAGTTGTAATTGAAAGCAATAGCAAAATAAGCGTAAGTTCTATACTAGCATCACTAATTTTTTGATTATTGGAATAAGTAAAAAACTCATTATAAATATTAATGTTTTCTTTAGGAATTTCAAACTTATCTCTTATTTCATTAGCTTTACTATAAGCAAACTTCTCTGACTTATCTTTCAAAAATATCATAGAGGAACTTACTTTTACTTTTGAATTCTTAAAATAATTTTCCGATACGTATAAATTAGCCTGACTCACTTCCATATCCCTATATGCTATAGATGATATAGTAAATGTTTTTTCTCCAGAATTATCATCGACTTTTATTTCATCTCCGATTTTCAAACCATATTTGTCTGAAATAGATTTTTCTATCATAATTTCATGTGAATCTATTGGCAATTCACCTTTTATTGAATCGAAATAATTATTATTGTCTAAATAAATTACATTAGTTGGAGATCCTTGAAATTTTACTTGATCAATAATATTTAACGTAACAATTTTATCTATGCTTCTATCTGATTTTATATCATTAATTTTATCAGATTTATTTAATACTGTTATTTGAGGCATGTATTTTGTAGTCTTATGTATGCCAATTTGATTTGATGCAGAAAAAGAAAGTGTCAATGACAAAATAAATGCGGAAAAGATTATTGTTAAACCTATAAGGAAATTTTTATTTTCTCCTCTTATATACTTAGTTGCCAATCTACTAATATAATTCATTATTTTGATAACCTCCCATCTTCAAGACGCACTATACTTGCATATTTATTCTCCAATAAATACTCAACTATATTTTGATCATGGGTAATTAAAATAATTGTTTGGTTAAAATTTCTATTAGTTGAAACAAGTAAATCAATAACATTTTTACTATTTTTGCTGTCTAGATTCCCAGTAGGTTCATCTGCCAATAATATACTTGGATTTGTTATTAAAGCTCTTGCAATAGCAACTCTTTGTTGCTGTCCGCCCGAAAGTTCATTTGGCATTTTTTGTAATATATCTTCGATACCTAAAGTATCAACTATTTTATTTAGGTATTTCTCATCTTCTACAAGTCCACTAATATTAAGTGGAAAAAGTATATTTTCTTTTATATTCAATATATTTATCAAATTAAACCTTTGAAAAATAAACCCAATATTTTTACTTCTAAATTCAGTCAATCCATTATCGTCTAAATCCGCTAAATTTATACCATTAATTTTTATACTTCCGCTTGTCGCTCTATCCAGCCCTCCTATTATATTTAGGAGCGTAGATTTACCACTACCAGATGCTCCTTGGATTATTAAAAAATCGCCTTTCCCAACTTCTAAATCAACCCCATCCAAAGCCTTTACTTGATTATTTACTGTTCCATAATATTTTTTTATTGCTTTTATATTTAATATTTCCATATTTATCTCCTTGTATATCTAAATTTAAAGAAACTTTAAGTATGTTTTTTATATTATTAGTACTAATAAACTCACTGTGATATCTATCATGACTTATACTTAAATGTTTTAATCCGCCTTTCTTAAGCTGATAAAGTTTATCGTATGTTGCTTCTTCGTTTACAGCCCAAAATCCATTTGTCGCAATACTAGTATTCTTACCAACTTCTGTTGAAATTTCAACTAATTTTAATAATGTCGGATATTCTAAAAAAACTTCTCCTCCCGTAAAAGCTATTGTTTTTATTTCATTTATTTCTTCTGATTCTTTAATGTATTGTATCACTCTATTGATATCAAGTCTTTGTTGAGATTCAGGAGAACATGAAAAACAACAATATTTCCATTTTGCACTACATATATTAAATAGAGCAAATCCTAATTAATGTATCATGTGCCATAAAATCCTCCATTTATAGTTTAATAAATATCTCTTTTGCTAAGAATCATGGTATTCAATATTATCATAATAACCAAATAAATAATCGATAATAATGTTACTCTTAAATAAATAGAAACACTGCTATCAATTGATAATAATACTATGTTTCCTGATATAAGATAATTCATAATTGAAAATGATAAATTTCCAGATATTTGATGGAATATTGTATCAATTATTTGTAATATTCCAGCTGACTCAAGGAGACCAATAATAAGTGTAACGGCAGAATTTCTTATCAAATACGCTAAAAACATTATTATAATACTATAGGTTATATATAATAAGTATTCTGTGAGTATATATTTTATGAATATTCCTATTTCTGTGAATTTCAAATATCCTTCCATAAAGTAAAATGATAATGACATAATAATAAAATTAGTAATAAATATAGCTAATGTGTATACACATATTATTGCTACTTTTCCTAAAATTAGCTCTATTTTTTTTGGAAAAACTTGATTAATATTTTTTAGAAAACTAGATTTAAGTTCATCTCCTATATACATCACAATAAAAACTGTTTGAAACATCAATAAAATTTTACTTTGAATATTTCTCATAAATAATTCAGTTATAGGTATATAGCCTAAATCTAACCAATCTGGAATCACACTCCCAACATAAATCCCCCAATTTATCTGTGTGAAATTTATTTTCAAGTTTTCTAGTGCTGCTTTATCATTAATATAGTAATGGTAATCAACTTTTGTCATATATACAGATCCAATTATCATAAGGCTACTAAGAATTAAAATTATCCATGGATATTTGTTTCTTCGTAGTCTATATAACTCTAATTTTATTGCTCTACTCATCTTAATATCTCCATATAATAATCTTCAAAGCTCATTTCTTTTACAGAAATTGAACTTATTTCTATACCACAATTTACTAACAAAGAGTTTATTTGACTTACTTTATCAAAGTAATCGTTTAATATAACTTTTTTACTATTTATAATCTCATTTTCATATCCATGTTTATTTAAAATTTTTGATACTTCATTCGTTTTGCTGGTCATTATCTCTATTCTTGATCTACATTTTTTATGCAAGTCTTCTATTGTAAACTCAGCTAGTAACTTCCCTTTTGAAATTACTCCAAAATCTGTTGCGATTTTAGATAACTCTTCTAATATATGGCTTGATATAATTATGGTAATGCCGTATTTTTTATTAATTTCTTTTAACATATTTCTAATATCGACTATTCCTTGAGGATCAAGCCCATTAATTGGCTCGTCTAAAATAATAATTTCAGGAGATCCTATAAGAGCCATCGCAATACCAAGTCTTTGTTTCATTCCTAAGGAAAAACTCTTAACTTGTTTATTATAGCAATTTTCCAATCCAACTATTTTAAGTATTTCTTTTATATACATTTCATTTTCTATATCATAAGATAAGCATTTTAATTTCAAATTGTCATAAGCTGTTAGCTGCATATATAATGCTGGTGTTTCTATTAAGTTGCCTACTTTACTAAAATAACTAGAATTTTTTTTAACATTGTTACCAAATAGCTCTATATTCCCACTACTCTTATTAGATAATCCAGATATCATCCTCATAATAGTTGATTTCCCGGCTCCATTATCTCCTATTAAACCATAAATAGATTGTTTTTTTACTTTTAAATTAACATTATCTATTGCTGTAAAATTCCCAAAATTTTTTACTAAATTTTTAGTTTCTAATATATATTCGCTCATTTGATTATTCCTTTCTATAATTTTATGAGGAATTCTAAATAATGATATTATATATCCTACTTTTAACATAATTATAAGAGCTTTTATAAGATGTTTCAGCTAACTTTTGTGAATATTATTTATTATCTTTGCTATATGATTTTTAGTCATTGAAAATACTTCATCACTTATTCTTTGAATTCCTTGTTCAAGAAAAATTATTACTATAGTACTATTTTAACCTTTCCCTTTTACTTTAGAAATTACTCTTTAAATAAAGAACAATTTTCTGACCTTGTTCAGCATAGAAAAAACCATGAAAATTATTATGGGAAAGAAGTGGAGAGGTGAAAAGCTATAAGCGGATAAACTCATAGCTTTTTAAAATTAATTACAAATTTACTCTAAGCTTATTATATTACTTAAAGAGATTCTACTAGATAACCTACAAACATTGCTATAGGAAGTAATAAGATCAAAAGGATATAAGGAAGGGCCTTCAACTAATGCTCCTATCTTTCTTCTAGCTTCTTGTAGTTCTTTTTCTCTTGAGTTTCCAAAAAGTGATAATTCTCCACTAGTTAGAAAAGCTAGTCCTGTAATAATCCTTATAAATGTGGTCTTACCTGCACCAATTTAACAATAAAACCATAAACTTTACCTTTTTCCAGTTTTAAATTAATATTATTAAGTGCAGTATTGTGTTTATATTTTTTTGTTAAGTTTTTTGTTTCCACAATTACTTCTTCCGTCATTTTTTCCCTCCAACATTACTATATAATCTAAACTCCTAACTTAATTAAATACCTATGATATGACCTGCAAATATTACTATTGGTAGTAATAAGCTTAAAATTATATTCAACCCTATAAATAACTTGTTATTTTCTTTTATTCCAAATATTAGCCTTACTAATCCAATAATTGGGTAGGCAAACATAGATGTAAATCCTGCTGGATTTAAATTTGTAAAGGTATAAAATATGATATTACGAATATAATTGCACCAAGTGCAAAAAAATTCTACCATTTTTTCATAGACATTCACTTCACTTAATTTTAGATATTGAATATTTTTATCTCAAATTATTTCATCAAAATTCTTGTTTTTTCAATACTTTAATCGAAACTATAAGTGATAATAATGATAGAATCAGTATAGAAGTGACTTCACAATAAACATAAGGATTATTAGCATTAAATATTAATATGAAGGCGGAACTCCATGGTAAAATATAAGGTAAAATGTTACTTGACTGCAAGAATCCTACTGAAAGTATAATAGAGACAGCTCCTGATATCAAAGACAATATAAATGCGTTTCTCTGTACTATACAAATTATTAAGTTTGGAAGTAATATAGCAAAACCTAGTATACAGGTTTTAAAATATAATGTTATCAAGGAAATAATATAATCAGTTAAATTTAGTCCTTTAAAAATTATTAGTCCCCCAATCATGGTTAATAAAAAGCTAATAAGAGTCATTATTAAATGCAATCTAAACCATGTAATTATTTTTTCAATAATAAAACTACTTTTTATTTCAAGATAAGGTAAAATATTTTGTACTATATTATTTGCATACTCCCTTTGAAATATTAACGTAATAAAAGTAATACTTATTGCATGTATAAATATAAAATTTCCAATCATTATATTAGATTTTACCCACTCATTGAGTCCTACCCTACTTACTGATTCACTCATAAATATATCCTTAACAACTAACATACCTATTAATAGTAATGAAAAATATATTGAGTAAGTATAAATTTTTGTGTTCTTAAGCTTTAATAATTCTCTATTTAATTTCTTCATATATATCACCAACTATTTCCTCAAAGTATTCTTCCAACGTAGTTTTCTCAAAATATATTTCTGAAATTCTACCCCCATTAGAATATATTAATTGGATAATCATTTCAGAATTAATATCATTTCCCTCTATTCTTATAGCATTTTCATCCAATAAATAGTTTTGACTTAACTTGTGTTTTTTGAGAATCCCCATAATTTTTTCGGAATCTTTCGATTTAATTACCAATCTCTTTTCTTTATGAACTTCGTTTATATTCACACTCTTAACTATTTTTGTATTATGAATTAGATTGATCTGATCTACAATTCTTTCGATTTCTGGTAAATTATGACTTGATATTAAGATAGATTTTCCTGATTTTGCTAATTCTTTTAATAATCCTCTAATTTCGATTACTCCTGAAGGATCTAATCCATTAAAAGGCTCATCTAATATCAATAAATCCGGGTCAGTTAACAAAACTCGCCCTAAGCCAAGTCTTTGTTTCATTCCTAAAGAATAATTTGCAAATATTTTATCTCCATGCTTTGTAAGACCCACTATATCTATGATATCTTTTATTCTTTTATCACATACATTTAATATTGACGCAAAAATTTTCAAATTATCATATGCAGATAAGTTTGGATAAAAAGCTGGATATTCAATTAAATATCCGAATTTATTAGAAACTACACCATTAAATTTGATCTTTCCATAATCTTTTCTTACTAGTCCAACTATACATTTCATTAAAGTAGATTTACCCGCACCATTTCTACCAAGTAGTCCCACTATTTCTCCGCTATCTATTGACAAATTTACATTATCTAAAATTATAGTTTCCCCATATGATTTTGTTAAATTTGTTATTTGTAGATAATTCATTAAATTTATTCTCCTTATTTATATACAGATCTTAGAATACTTAATAAGTATAAGTTAATCAAAATAATCTTTATCTAATTGTTCGTCTAAATAATCGTTTAAATTATTTTCTAACTCATTATATCTATCTAAAGGAATTACATTTTTAGAACGTCCATTATCTACCATAATAATATATGGTATCTTATCAGTATTAATGTCTATATAATTTTTTCCTTTATCAGTTTTATCAATATTAAGTATCCTCAAATACATTTTTTCATTTAAAGCTAGAGACTTAAGCTGCTCATTAATATCTTTATTTTTATTATTAGTTATCAATAGACTATAAGTTTTAATGTCCTCATTCTCCGAATAATCTGAAACCCAATTTTTATCTTTTTTAGCATTGGATAATAATAATAATACAACAAATGCTAAGATAAGTATTGTTATAGAAATTTTAAATTTTGATTTTTTCACTTTTATCTCTCCTTTTTACTAATTTTTAATACTAAAAATAAGTTACTTCTATACTCATGAACATAAAATATATATTACATGACTCATTCTTTTAACATTCTAATATAAATTAAATTTCATTTCAGCTAACTTTTGTGAATAAAAAAGCACTAGGAATTTAAGTCCTAATGCTCATCTATCAAAACGAATCAACATATCCTAATTCACGCACTTTATCTATCATTTCTTGGTAATTTCTAACGCCTAACTTTTGATATATTCGTGATAAGGATACTGCTAGGCTTCTTACATTTGTATTTAGTGCCTTCGCTAACTCTTTCCTTGATAATCCGTTTGAATATAGTTTAACTATATGAATTTCACTTCTTGTTAATGGCTCTAACATGTGATTTTCTTCTGGAAAAATGGCTTTGCCTTTAAGAGCGATGGATTTTATGTCTCCTATTAATTTAGTGGTCTCTTCTTCTTTAGAAATAAATCCTTTACATCCAATTCTTTTTGCTCTTTTAATATAAAAGTCTAATTTATACGCTGTTAATATTACAATTTTTAAATTTTCATACTTATTAATCAGTTCTTCAGCCACATCTAAACCATTTATTGTTCCTTCTATTCCTGTTAAATTAATATCTATTAGAAACAAGTCATAATTAAAGACGGATTCATTAATACTAAGGTCTCTAACATTATTTACTATGTCTACAGAAATAGATTCGTCAGTCTCTAAGCTCATTTTTAAAGAAGTTGCAACCATCTTATGATCTTCTATTAATAAGATTTTCATTTACTACACTCCTTTCTACTGGAACTTCTATTTTAAATTCTACAAATGATTCATCTAGTTCATTTTGATTATTGGAAAGATCAAAATCAAATTTTCCGCCATATTCTCTCAAGTTCAATCTTAATATATTTAATCCTATATTTCCCTCTACTATTTTTTCTTCATCTTCTAAATAATCTCCATAATTTTTTATGGTAAGATGAATTTTATCTTCTAAATTTATAAGAACAATATCCGTACTGTATCCTTTTGAATGTTTTAGTGCATTTATCAATAATTCATTGATACACTTGTAAATCAATTCAGCATAAGGACTAGGTAAATCTATATTCCTATCACATTCAAATTCTATAAGCATTTCATTATCTAAATACATGTCTTCTATATCTACTATAAGTCTATTGTATGCGTCATATAAAGAGCTATAATCATTTAACATTGGATTAAATGAATTTATTTCATGGCGAATCAGATCGTTCAACTTATCCAGATTTTCTATAATGTATTTTTTTCCAGATCCTGAAAGATTATCCTCTATCCACCTTCTTATAGCTATTATAATCTGTAGAATGTCATCATGTAAAAATGTCTGTATCCTTAGAGTATTTAGTTTTTCAATTTCTAAATTTCTATGTTTTTCAACATAATAGTTATCCAACATCTCATCAAAAGTTATATAATTGGATTTTCTATGTTTTTCGAACAGGCCAAATTCTACCAAAAACATAAAAAAGCTTAAAGAAAATAGTATCACTCCTGAAAAAGATAATAATATGAAATAGAGCATCAGAGACAAAATTATAAATTCAGGAAATATTTTTTTCAAAGAACGTGATAAAAATAATAAACCGCTTTTGATTTTTGTCTTACTAATTTTATACAGCAATATAGATTCAATGAAGATACATGTAAACAGTTGATACTCACTTATAGAAACAAGACCCTCAGCTTCATACTTCTTGTATAGGAAAAAAGCTATTATAAATAAAGTTTGCAATGTTATAATTGTCTTACTTTCATATTTTCGAATGTTTTTATCATTTGAATAAAATATGATTGGAGTCAATAATAAAATGATCACAATATAATCAAATATTGAAGATGCTAAATAAGTATTGAATTTCATCATTATTATTGATATGATAATCCCCATTGTTGTAATTAAAGGAATGAACTTAATTCTACTCGATGAGCTTAAAAGACTAAAACTTGCAAATAGTATCAAGCTATAGATTAATAGTTCGATATACTTTCCTATCGAAAGATTTCTTAATATTAAATCTTGTAAAACCATGAAAATAATAAATAATTCAACAACTAAGCTATGCATCAGTATATAATTTTTTTCAGTATTTAACACGCATATAATATAAGCTAAAAAGTTTATAATACCTAGTAAAAAAGCTATTAAAATCCCCATATCTAATGTCTGCTGATATCTTATGAATGGTGCTAAGGGAATGAACAAAACAAATTGCAATAATATATGTGTAATTAAAATAAAATTTTGTTTTCTCATCCTGCCCTCCTTTTAAAATCCGATACTATTTATTATATGGAATGTGATTTTCTTAATTAGATAAAGACTATCCACTAAAATTATACATTAAATTCTATTGCTAATTACAAATTTTAATGTATTGTAATTTTTTTGTGTTTGTATTTTAACTTTAGTATTCAATAATATTATAGACATATTAAGATTTAATTTCAGCTAACTTTTGTGTGTTAATATCTATAATCATGATATAACGTAATCATACAATCTGTTAAAATTTACAAAAAAATAAAGGCAGTCCGAAGACCGCCAATATTTACCTCTCTGCACCTTTGCTATAATCTCTCTTGTTTGATTTAGATTTCTCATTTGTCTTAAAGCTTTTTATTTGCCCTAATATGGACTTTTTATCCTTGCCTTGACTCTTTCCTTGTTCTTTTGCTTTTAAGAGCTTAGAAGACAAAATACGAACATTTTTATGTTCCTTTCCGTTGTTGTCAATGCTT
>OKWK01000235.1_pt1 | contig 40763 bp, 41 predicted proteins | sample 1607181 | NCBI WGS metagenome assembly OKWK01 (sample SAMN07501053, study PRJEB24779) | human gut metagenome | isolation source: stool | host: human infant | place: USA: Pittsburgh, PA
GGCTTGTTTGACATGCCTTAAATTTCAAGATAAATTATTTTTTATTTTCTCTTGACATTTGATAGCTGGTCTTAAATCATTTATACAATTATACCACTTTTTTGTATGATAACTAAATATTGAAATAAAAAGAATAATTTTGTTTTTTTAAAGAATTGTAAAACCCTTAAAAATTAGTCAACGATAAATGGATATGATATAATATTTTATATATAAATAAGAAAAACGAATGACTGATGGAGGTTATTTTGGAAGTTATACAAGTAAAAAAAAGTTTAAATTTGAAGGGCGAGGTCAAGATTGACGGAGCCAAAAACTCAGCGCTTCCTATTATAGCAGCATCTCTTTTAGGAACTGAGCCGATAATTTTAGAAGATGTTCCAAACTTAAAGGATGTTTCAATTATATTAAAAGTTTTAGAAGAATTGGGATCAAAAGTAACTTATTTGGATAAGAATAAGGTTGAGATAGATAGTAGCAATGTCAATAATTCTGTGACTCCACACGAATTGATGAACAAGATGAGGGCTTCATTTTTGGTAATGGGACCTTTGTTGACAAGACTTGGTGAAACTAAGACGTATTTGCCAGGTGGATGTGCGATTGGTTCGAGACCTGTGGATTTGCATTTAAAAGGATTCAAGGCATTGGGTGCTGAGATTGAATCGACTGACGAAAAGATAGAAGCTATCGCAAAAGATGGTTTGATTGGTGGGGAAATTTATTTGGATTTTCCTAGTGTAGGTGCGACTCAAAATATTATGATGGCAGCGACGATGGCAAAGGGCGAAACTGTTATCGAAAATGCTGCAAAGGAACCGGAAATCGTAGATTTGGCAAGTTTCTTGAACAAATTGGGAGCGAAGGTTCGTGGCGCTGGTACTTCTACTATTAGAATTGTCGGTGTTGAAAAATTAGGTGGGGCAAAACACACGATTATTCCAGATAGAATTGAAGCTGCGACTTTTATGGTGGCAAGTGCGATTACACGTGGAGATATTACTGTTAAAAATTGTATTTCGTCTCATATTATGCCAATTATTGCTAAGCTTCGTGAAGTTGGTTGCGAGGTTATCGAAAACGAGGACGAAGATTCTATCAGAGTTATTTCAACTGGCAGATTAAAAGGAACTAAGATTAAAACTTTACCATATCCTGGTTTTCCTACAGATGTTCAAGCGCAATTTATGGCGTTGATGACTGTGTGCAAGGGTCAAAGTAGTGTAGAAGAAACTGTTTTTGAAAATAGATTTATGCATGTGGAACAACTTCAAAAAATGGGCGCTGCTATTGCAACTGAAGGAAATGAAGCGAGCATTGCTGGAGTAGATTCTCTTCAAGGTGCTACTGTTAAATCTACAGATTTGAGAGCTGGAGCAGCTTTGATTTTGGCAGGACTTGTAGCAGATGGCACTACAAATGTAACAGATATTTATCACATTGACAGAGGATACGACGATATTGTTTCCAAATTCAAAAAGTTGGGCGCAAATATCGAAAGAATTGAAATCGAAGATTAATAAATTGTATAAACAGAGGGATTGTTATTTGATTGAACAACCCTCTTTTTTGTAGGTGAGTGTATGAAATTTAGCGCGACTGTCAAAAATATAATATTTGAAAACGAGTCCAATGGTTTTAGGATTTTCTCTGTGGATAAGGACGGTGAAGAGAGAATTATCAAGGGCAATAGTTTCAAGGTTATGCCGGGAGATTTCTTGGATATTGAGGCAAATAAAGTTCAAGATCCAAAATATGGCGAACAATACAACATAATTTTCGTTGAAAGATCCAGTAAGCCTAGCATGTACAATATTATAAATTATCTTCAAAGTGGTTTGATTAAAGGAATTGGAGAGACAACTGCAAGAAGAATCGTGGAAGAATTTGGCGAAGATACAATGGAAATTTTGAAAAATTCTCCATCTAAATTATTACAAGTCAAAGGAATTGGTAAGAAAAACTACAAAAAAATCAAAGAATCACTCGACGAGAAAAAAGAATACGCAGAGATTTTCTTGTATTTGCAATCATTGGGACTAAGTCTTCATCAAGCAAATATTATTTCTGATTTTTACAAGGAAGATACTAAAAAGATTATCATGCAAAATCCATACACTTTGATTGATGATATTAGGGGAATTGGCTTTAGAACGGCGGATATCATTGCACAGAGGATTGACATTGAACCGGATTCTCCATTTAGGATTAAAGCTGCGTTCAAATATTTTATGGAGAAGGAAGCAAATTCTAACGGGAATTGTTACGTTTTGGAAGAAGATTTGATAGATGGAGTTGAAAAACTTCTTGATATTGAAATCAAAGACAGAAAAGAAACTTTGGAATCTTTGATCGTAAATGGAATTATTGCAATCGATGATACTGGTGATGAGAACAGAGTCTACCTTCCACAAATCGAAAAATCAGAGATGAGATGTGCGAGGAATATTGCGAATATTTTGAACAGCGAAATAGAAGACGAGTTCGATGTGGAATACGAGCTGTCAAAACTAGAATCAGAACACTTGGATGAATTGCAAATAGAAGCCATCAAGAAATCTATGACCGAAAAAATGCTGATAATTACGGGTGGACCTGGTACAGGAAAAACAACGATTATCAACAATATTACGAAAATTTTCAAGAATAATGACAAGGATATAATTCTTGCAGCGCCTACTGGTCGTGCAGCTAAGAGGCTTTCTGAAAGCTGCAACGAAGAAGCGAAGACTATTCACAGAATTTTGGGATACATTCCAGTTGAAAACGGAACGATTTTTGATCACGACGAAGATAATCCTATAGATTGCGATTTGATAATCATAGATGAAGCTAGTATGATGGATATTTTCATCGCGGATAGTTTATTGAGAGCGTTGGATTCTAATACGAGAGTAGTTTTTGTGGGAGACTGTGACCAGCTTCCAAGTGTACAAGCTGGAAATGTGCTTAACGATTTGATAGAATGTGGAGAAATCACTACGATAAAACTTACTAAGATTTTCCGTCAAGCGCAAAATTCCAACATAATTGTGAATGCGCACAGGATTAACAACGGAGAGTTTCCTATTTTGAATGAAAAGGGTAAGGATTTTTTCTTTATAGAAGAAAATGATCCAGAACGTGCCAAGCAGACGATTCTCGATTTGTGCGCACAGAGACTACCAAATTTTTACAAAAAAGATGAGTTTGACGATATAATTGTTTTAACTCCGATGAAAAAATCTAGCTGTGGAACGAAGGAATTAAATGCTTCTTTGCAAGAAGTTTTGAATCCTAAAACACCGATGACAGAAGAAATCGAACAAAGAGACAGGATTTTCAGGCTCAACGACAAAGTTATGCAAATCAAAAATGAGTACACGAAGGAATTTATTGACGATGGTTCTATGGGCGTTTTCAACGGAGATATAGGAAGAGTTACATACGTTGATCCGATTGATGAGACGATTGATGTGTTGTTTGACGATAAAACTGCAAGTTTCACGAAAAAAGAATGCGATGGTTTGACGTTATCTTATGCTATTACTATTCACAAATCACAAGGAAGTGAGTTTCCGATTGTTGTAATTCCAGTCACACAAGCTCCATTTATGTTGTTGACGAGAAATTTGCTCTATACCGCAATCACAAGAGCGAGGGAAATAGTCGTTTTGGTTGGAAGCCTTAAAATTTTGAGACAAATGATATCTAACAATAAAATAATGAAGAGAAATTCTGGATTGGACAGGAGAATCAAACAATATATGGACTTTGACATAGACGATGACGAACAAGAAATGATGAGAGAGATGTTCGAAGATGAGGGATTTTAGTTTATTATTTCAAAAGCGTTGTATAATTTGTCACGAGAAAAAACAGTACAAATATTTGTTGTGCGAAGATTGCTTTGACAAATTGGTTTTTGTGGACGGCTACAGGGATATCGACGGGACGGACTGTTATTTTGCTTTACTTCACCAAGGTTTGACGAAGAAACTCATCTACGACTACAAGCTAAGCCGCAAACAAGTTGTGAAATATTTCTTGGCAGATGCAGTGGCTGATAAAATAAAGCAAAAAAATTTACAAGACTACACGCTGCTCATAGTTCCTTCGACAAAATCTACGATAAATAGACGTGGATTTGATCACATTCACGAGATTGCAAGGGAAGTGGCGAAGAATTTAGACATGGAATATTTGCCAGATGCGATTGTAAAAGTGAAGGAAACCAAAATTCAGCATAATTTATCTCAGCTTCAAAGAATTGAGAATTTACGAGGAGCGTTTGAAGTGAACGCTGATTTATCAAATAAGAAAATTCTGGTTTTGGACGATATTGTGACTACGAAGAACACTTTAAGAGAAATCAAGAAAACTTTGAATGAGAATTATGTGGATTTAAAATTTGTCGCAGTGTCTAGCAGGTCTAATGAAAAATATTAAAAATGGGTATAAATAATTTAACGAAAAATTAATATATTGGGGGCAAAATATGAAATGGCAAGGTAGAGATGGAAGTTCAAATGTAAGCAGAGGTTCATCCGGTGGAGGACCGGTTAAAATCGGTGGCGTCGGACTGCTTTTGCTTGTAATTGTGTATTCTTTGTTTGGAGGAAATCCACGAGATATTATCAATGAACAAAACAGAACACAGCAGGAACAACAAGTTAACAATTCTGAAAAAGCTAGCAGCAAGGAAGTTGAAGAAGCTGAAAAGATGCTAAGCGTTGTGTTGAAGGACACAGAAGATGTGTGGCACGAAAAATTTTCTGAAATAAATAAAACTTACGAGGAACCAAAGCTTCATTTCTTTGAAGGAGCAGTGTCTACAGGTTGCGGAAATGCGGACAAAAACGTAGGGCCGTTTTATTGTTCGCTGGATCAAACAATCTACATGGATGTAACTTTTTATAATATGTTGACTCAAAAGCTTGGAGCTGACGGTGGAGATTATGCGATGGCTTATGTACTGGCGCATGAAGTTGGCCACCACGTTCAAAAAGAGCTTGGAATTTTGGATAGAGTTCACAACATCCAACGTAGATTGAACGAAAAAGATGCCAACAAATATTCCGTAGCTTTGGAAACACAAGCGGATTATTTTGCAGGAGTGTTCAGCTACTACATCAAAGAAAAAGGCTACTTGGAAGAAGGAGATATTGAAGAAGCGATAAGTGCAGTCCAAAGTGTCGGCGATGATCACATTCAAAAAATGGGACAAGGATATGTCCAACCAGAAAAATTCACTCACGGATCATCTGAACTTAGAAACGAATGGTTCCAACGAGGATTTAAATACCACGATTTTGACCACGCAGATACATTCGGTGAAATGGGACTTAGAATACAATAACAAAAGACGCCAGAATTAATTTTCTGGCGTCTTTTTGGTTTCGTTGTATTCTTTTTCGTGTTTGTCGATATCATTTAAAAGCATTTTGAAAATCTGATTAAATGATTGGTTGTATTTTTGAAACGTGGATTTTTGTAATACTTCTCGTGCTTTTTGGAATTGGTGATCTTCCACATAGGCAATCGCCAAGTTAAAATAATACAAGCTTTTTGCATAATCTGTTTTTGGTTTGTCTTTTATTTTTTTGAAATTTTGAAATAATTTGTCCAAATTTCCATTTTGTTCATAATCCAGCATGTATTTTCTGATTTCGCCGGCGATTTTCCTGTCCATTATCATATTGTAAAGCACTTGAATCAAGATGAAACTTAGAAAAAGTGCGAACGTTGTGATTAATGTAAATGAAATTATAATGAAAATTCTATTGATTCCTGTGAGATTTTGCGTCGCAACAACTGCGATGGTTTCTATCACAAAAGTTAGAATTGCTAGAATTATTAGTTTACTGTTAGATATTTTTATTCTCATAAAACCCTCCGTAATTAAAATATATCCTATTTTTTACTTATTTACAAGCAATATTGAAAGATTGTAAGATTTCTATGATAAATTGAGCAATTTAAGCGTAGTTTATTGTAAAAAACTTTCTGTTGTGGTATATTATTATCAGAAATTTTGAAATATATGGAGGATTTTTTATTATGGATTTACCCGGTGAGCCGAGCTCATTAATTATTTTTTCGGTAATTGCAATTGTTGCAGTGGGATACTTTATGTATATGAATGGAATTGGATATTTTAGGAGCATGTCTGCCTTGTGGTTTTATCAAACACAAGGAATTTTGGAAGACAATATCCACGCAAGTTTGAAAAAAACTAGCGGGAAAGCTACAAAAGTATTCAAAGTCAAAAAAAGTGGATTTTACGATTTTAATTTGGACAATGAATTGGAAAGCGGCAATGTTACAGTAAGTCTCATAGATTCATTGGGAAACAAAGTGTTCGAATTGAACAAGATGAATGGATTTTCTTCTGATTATTTGAACGAATCCGAGAAATACCGCTTGGTTTTCAACTACAACAAAGCATGTGGTAAGTTTGAACTTTCATGGAAATAGATTTGGGGAATGAAGTGCTCCCTTGTTAGTAACTAAAACGCAAAAATTTTGCTGATGACTTCTGTTTGTACAGATATCATCAGCTTTTTTATTATATAAAGGAGAAATTTTATGTTAAAAAGTATAGCTTTTATAATTATTCTATCGTTGATTTTGGGAAAAATTTTCAAAAAAATAAAATTGCCACCGATATTGGCATTTTTAATCGTTGGAATAACTCTCGGACCGTTCGCGATGAATCTGATTGATAAGAAAATTTTGGACATTTCATCTGAACTGAGAACTATTGCACTGGTAATAATCTTGACTCGTGCAGGATTGTCGCTGGACATCGACGATTTGAAAAAAATCGGACGACCAGCGGTGTTAATGTGTTTCGTGCCGGCAGTTTTTGAAATGTGCGCTGTGGGAATCTTCGCGCCGATATTTTTGAAGGTTGATGTGTTGGATGCATTTATAATCGGATCTATCATCGCTGCGGTGTCTCCTGCAGTTGTCGTTCCACGAATGATACGACTAATTGAAGAAGGCTACGGAGATGAACACAAAATCCCACAACTTATCTTGGCTGGAAGTAGCTGCGATGATGTTTTCTGCATAGTTGTGTTCACATCTCTGACATCTCTCGCACAAACAGGAGACATTAATGTGTTCAAATTCATCGCCATTCCTTTTTCTATTTTGATAGGAAGTGTCGTAGGAGCTGGAATAGGATTTGTGTTGGTGAAGTTTTTCAAGAGATTTCATATGCGTGACACAGTAAAAGTTTTGATTATATTGAGCATTTCGTTCTTGCTTTTAGAATTGGAAAAAATAACACCAATTCCATTTTCTGGACTCATCGCAATAATGGCGATGTCTATGGTTGTGAAGAAGATTTACGAAGATTTGGCGGAAAGATTATCAGAAAAATACAACAAATTGTGGGTTGGCGCAGAAATATTCTTGTTCGTATTAGTAGGAGCGACTGTAAATGTAAAATACGCGATAAATTCTGGAATCATGGTGGTCGTTTTGGTGATTTGTGCCTTGATAATCAGAATGGTGGGCGTTTATGCATCTGTCTTGAAGACAAAATTAACTCCAAAAGAAAGATTATTCTGCATGGTAGCCTACACTCCAAAAGCAACTGTGCAAGCAGCAATCGGTGCAATTCCTCTATCGATGGGATTGAAAGTGGGGGATATGGCATTGACTGTAGCGGTTATTTCTATTTTGATCACTGCACCATTTGGAGCGATAATGGTGGATAATTTGTATAAGAAATTGTTAACAAGATAAAAATTAAAAAACTAGAATAATTGGCGTTTGTAGCCAATTTATTCTAGTTTTTGTTTACCAATTCGATTTGTTTTACTTTCAAAAATTCATTATTGTTCTTTAGTTCTTTTTCATCTACATTTATTTTAATCCTGTCAGATTGTTTTAAATCATCAAATTTTATAATATTTGGTTGGTTTGAGGAATTAAATTCTACTATTTTGCCATCTTTTTCTAAATGTTTGCAGTCAATTTTTGACTCTTGTTGAATAATTTTTCTGCCACTATCAGCGCCTATAATTGTAAGTGTTTTGTCGGATCTATTAACGTCTATTATCTCACATTCTACTCCCAACTGTACTATATTTTCTTCTTTTTTAGTTGTATGAAATAAATAAAAGAAATATATTAATAGGAAAATTATCAATACGAATATTATTATTTTTTTCATTAAAACACCTCCGATATATAATTAAATAACCAAATTATTTATTTACCTAAATCATATCAAAATAAAAAATAATGTCAACATAAAAATGTTAAGATTTGTCAAATGAGATTTATTTGAAAAAATTAGTGGTATAATTGAAATGAACAAAAGGGGTGAATTATGAAAAAGAAACTTGAGATAGTAGGCATTACTCTGTTGGTTGTCGTTGGATTGTGTATCATTTTCAAAATTGCAAACGAGAATAAATTTGACAAGCTAAGTTTCAATGCAGATTGTATTTACGTTTACTCAATCGATGATGAGAAGGAAATTTTCTCCAAAAATCCAGACAAGAAAGTGTATCCTGCTTCTTTGACCAAGATGATGACGGTGTATACAGCTTTAGGAAAAATTGAAGATTTTGATAAAAAAGCTCCCATAGATAAGAAAAGCTACCAAAAACTTGTAAAACAAAACGCTTCAATGGCAGGCTTTTATGGTAATGAGCCCACTACTTTTGAGGATTTATTGTATGGAACAATGCTTGCCTCTGCTGGAGAATGTGCAGACAGCTTGGCTATTAATGTAAGTGGATCAAAGGAAAAATTTGTGGATTTGATGAACGAAAACGCCAAGAACATGGGATTGAATAATACGAATTTCAAAAATTCTGAGGGAATGGATGAGGATGATCATTATTCGAGTGCAAAAGACATGGCGTTTTTGTTGAAAAATTCATTGAAAAATGAAAAATTCTACAAGATTTTCACGACCGATAAGTACACTTCCACGAAAACTTTGGATCATCCAAAAGGAATTGAAATCGAAAGTACAGTCCTTGGGAGATTGAAAGAGTACGAGCAAGATGGTTTCAAAATTATTGGCGGCAAAAGTGGTACTACGGAAAAAGCAGGGCTTTGTTTGGCAACCTTGTCCGAGAAGAATAATAAGAAATACATCATCATTGTAATGGGTGTTGATTTTGACGATATTAAAAATCCTGGAGATGGACAAATCCAAGATACAATTAAGATTTTGAAGAATTTATAAGATTTATAAGGAGATTGTAATGGCTATTTTAGAATTAACATTAGTTCCAATCGGAACACAAACTACGAGTTTATCACAATACGTTGCGAAAGCTTTTGATAATGTGAGAAATAAAGAAAATATAAAAGTTGAATTAAATCCAATGGGAACTGTGATGCAAGGAGACATCGACGAATTGTTGAAGGCTGTTCGTGATATGCAAGAAGCAGTGTTTACAGAAGGCGTTGACAGAGTGTATTCTGTGATAAAAATTGATGACAGAAGAGATAAGAATGCTTCATTCGAGCAAAAGTTGGATTCTGTGAATAAAAGGTTAAAATAATGAACAAAAAATCTGTAAAATTATATAATTTGATATTTCCAGTCTGGATTGTGTGGCTTTATCCAGTAACTTGGGTTGGGATTGTACCGTTGAATATATTAGTAGATTTCTTGGTAACTTTGTTAGCTTTGAAATTAATGAAAATCGAAAATCCATTTGCTATCATCAAAAAATCACTTGCCAAAACAGTTGCACTTGGATTTGTCGCAGATATAATCGCTACGGCGGTTTTGATGATTTTATCATTTGGGATTACTGGAACTAGAAATACTTTTGCAAAATGGTTCTATGATAATATTTCAATTCCGATATTGAACGATTATTACGAAACACCTTGGGGAATTTTGGTTATGATTCTAGCAGTTATGTTCGCAGGATTTTTGGTGTATGTATTCAACCGCAAATTTTCGTTCAGACACACTGATTTGTCAGAATCCCAAATCAAAAAAGTATCTGTGACATTGGCGATAATAACAGCACCGTATCTATTTTTGATACCGACAAATGTTATGTATAATTTGTTCAGCTGATGAAATTTATTGCAAAATTAGATGTAAATAAAAAAAGATGCATCATTGTAGTTTCAACTACAGAGGATGCATCTTTTTATTTGTTTGTAGATGTGTCAGATGATTTAAATCCCTTGAAAATAAATGCAAGTCCAAGTACTGCTAATGCGATTGTTGTAATATTATTACCTCTTCTGTAAGAAAAAACAGCGACTAATATCCATATTAAACCAACGATAATTTTCAAAATTTTCTTATTCATTTTCATCCTTTCATAAGTCAAAAAAATTAACAAAAACATTTTTTTAAAGACAATTTTTATGTTTAGATTATCCTAATATTATTATATCAATTGTTTATTTTTTATATGTAAAATATTTTTAAATTTTAGGTTAAATTAAATCAAAAAAACTGTGTGAATTTGACTTCACACAGTTTTATTTTTTATAGATTATTTTTGTGTTCCATTTTCAACAGGAGTTGTTGCAGTTGGTTTGTCAGTAGAATTGTTTTTAACTTTTTCTACGATGATTGTACCACCGTCGATAACTTTTTCTCCGTTTTCACCTACAGTATAATAAGAGTTTTCCAAATCTTTGAATACTTTTGATCCAATAGCGTTAACTCCACCAAATACTTTGATGTTTGATAATTCTTTGTTGTCTCTTAAGTAAGAAACGATAGAACTTTCTACTGAATTTTTGGATGCAAGTAAGATTGGAGCGTCCAATTTTTGACTTACTGGTGCAGCTACCAATGCGTCTGCGAAGTTTTCTCCACTAGCTACTAATGCAGTTTGAAGCTTGTCTCCGTAAACTTCCTTAGCTACCTTCAATGAACCTTCGTATCTGTTTGATCCGGCGATTCTGTCTACTACAGCTATTTCTGATAATTCTTTTTCTAATTTAGGAGTGATAGTTTTTTCTCCACCGATGATTGTAATTCTAGTTACATTCATAGATTTTAAAACTTTCAAAGTTTCAGCTGGAATGTTGTTCTTTTGAACTAACATAACTGGAGCGTTAACTTTGTTTGCATAGCTTACTCCGTATAATGCGTCAACGTAGATTTCGCCACTTGCGATTACAACTTCTGAAGTTTGTTTTACGTTGTCTTTGATTGTTTGAGCGTTAGTTTTGTATCTGTCAGCTCCGTTAATTCTAACAACTTTAGCGTTAGTAGTTGATTTTACAGAATTTACAACTGCGTTTGATACGGATTTTTCTCCACCCAAAACATAAACATTTTCAACACCCATTGATTTTAATTGGTTTAATGTATCAGCGCTGATGTTATTTGCTTCAGAGAATAATACTGGCATAGTTCCTTTGCTTAGAACTGTTGCACTTAAAGCATCAGGGAATGCTAATTGGTTAACCAAAATAGCTGATTTTGCTGATGAGAATTGATCCTTACTAACGTTAACTGCAGTTTCAACACGGCTACTTCCTGAGTATCTTTGAACGTTTAATTTTGAAGCCATAGATACTGTTGGGAAAACCATAGCTGTAGCAAGAGCTGCTACTAATAATTTCTTTTTTAAATTCATAACAAATCTCCTTTATTTATTCTATATCTCAATTATATCATACTTTTATTTTTTGATAACACGTGTTGAAAAATTGTAGAAATTTAAATTTGAAATTCAAAATATTTGTTCTGAATAATGTTTGTGATATAATTTAAACAAATACAAAAGGAGGAAAATATGAGAAATAACTCAACTAAGAAAATGGTTTTTGCAGCAGTTGGAATTGCAATCAATATCATTTTAGGAATTTTCGTAGGCGGATTGAAAATACCGCTATTGTTTATGGATACGGTCGGCACAGTATTTACAGCTGTGGTTTTGGGACCTTTCTGGGGAGCTTGTACAGGAGCGTTGACTAATGTTATCCTGGGAGTTTTGAAAGATCCAAGAGAAATTCCGTTTCTGTTAGTAAATTTGGCGGTAGGTTTGATAGTAGGATTCATAGCTAAAAAGAGAAAATTTGATTTGAAAACAGCAGTTGTAACAGGAATTATTTTATCAATCGTTGCACCATTAATCGGTACACCAATCGCAGTATTTGTGTATGGAGGAATCACTGGCGATTTCAACGATGTATTCTTCACTGCACTAAAAAACTCTGGCCAAACTATTTTCTCAGCAGCTTTTTTACCAAGAGTTGCCAGCAATTTAGTGGACAAAATAATAACTTGCTCCATAGTTTCGCTGCTTTACAAAAGAGTCAAAGCTATGTTGTAAATGAGCACAAAAATAACGCATCTAGTATGCGTTATTTTTTTATAGATTGTTCGATTTTTTCTGTTATTTCATCTACATTACTGTCATTATAGCCGTAAAATTTTGACTCGATATTTTTGTCTTCGAATAATTTTTCTAATTCTTCCATGAAGACTCCCTTGTCATCTGTCATTTCTACGGAATTTACACAATGAGCAATGTCTTTTATAGCAGAGATTTCTCCTTTGAATTCTTCTGATTTGCAAGTAAGCCCGATTCCACAGCTAGGAGAGCCGTCTATTCCAATAACTCCCAAAAAATTTACTCCATCCTTGATATAATCGGAGATTTCGTTGACGATTGGACTTAATAAATCACGGCTTGTTTGTCTGTAAAAATTATTGTCGAATTGTTCGTACACACTTCCCCAGCGATTGGGACCGTACATTCTATTTTCTGGGCAAGGAAGTTGAAAAATTCCCACGTTCATCTTCATTAAATTTTTGATCAAACTCAAATTATCTTTTCTGCCAGCATCGTTTTTGACAACCGCAAGTTCATTCAACAAACAATGTGACACCAAAATTATATTCTTATATTCTTGCATACGCACCTCTGTAAGATAATTATAGCATATTTTTCAAACACTACAATGTGTGATATAATTAATACATTAGTAAACAGGAGGAGAAAATGAAATTAGTAATCAAAAATTTGACTAAAAAATACGATGACAAATTGGTACTAGACGAAGTAAATTACGAATTCAAAGAAGGAGTCATCACTTCTGTTTTGGGTAGAAATGGAGCCGGAAAGACAACTTTGTTCAACGTCTTATACGATGAGATAGATTTTGATTCAGGAGAATTCTACTTGGAAAATGAAGGTTCAACTGAAAAACTTGATAAAGAAGACATAGGAATGCTTTTTTCTGAAAATTTCCTTCCTGAATTTCTAACAGGTTACGAATACATCAAATTCTATCGTGATATTAACTCTCCTAACGATATAAAAACGGTTGAAGATTACATGGAAATGATGGAATTTTCCAAGAAAGATCAAAATAGACTCATCAAAGATTATTCGCACGGAATGAAAAGTAAAATATCTTTGATAACACTGTTCATCTCAAGACCGAAAGTCTTGCTTTTAGATGAGCCATTGACAAGCTTGGATGTTGTAATCAGTACGCAAATCAAAAAATTGTTGATGGAATTGAAATCACAAGGAAGAATTATTGTTTTGTCTACGCACATGTTGGATTTGGCAAAACAAATGAGCGAAGAAATTGTACTGCTTCATCACAAGAAATTACAAAAATTGGATTTGGACAAGAACGATGACAAATTCGATGCAGATCTTTACGACATTTTAAAGGATGAGTCTGATGAGTAATTATCTTAGCACTTATTTGAGATTAGTTATGAAGATGAAGCTCAATCAGACAATGTATCAGCTTCGCAAACTCCCAATTTTCAAGAAGATTATTCCTGCGGATATTTACGGAAATGACGTGTTGAGCTTTGGCTATTCTGCGATTTTTTACATTTCATACGTAATCAAAACATTGTTTTTAAAAATCTTGTACTGTGCAGCAGTTTATGGAATAGCAGTTATAGGAGCTGCGAAGATTTTCAAAGGAACGATTCAACAAAATATACTTATAACGTTGTTTTATTTGTCTGTTGTAATCGGAAGTATGATTTCACAATTTATGTACGTAAGCTTCGATAACAGTGATTCTATTTGTGTCAAAGCCTTGAAACTTGACGCCAAAAAATACACGGTTTTGCAAGATTATTTGTCAGACATTAGTTTTGCAATCTCTGGAATAATATTTGCGATATTTTTCGCTATATTCGACATCAACCCAATGAATGCACTCAACATCACTGTATTCTGCCTTGGGTTTAGAAAATTAATCAAATACATCAACATTTTAGCCTATTCCACAAAAAGCAAAAAACATTTAACCGAAAACTACTTCTGCATGTGGGCGATTTTGCTATTGGGAATGGGACTTTTGGTATTGTACAGCACGAAATCCAAAATCTTCGTAGAAATATTCTACTCAGCCTATGCGCTGATTTTTGGGATTGTTGCATACATTGTGGGTGCTGTTTTGATTTCAAAAACCGACAAAATCAGACATATCGCTAGAATTGAAATCACGAACAAATCTATAATCGATCACGACAACACATTTAAGGATATCAACACAGTCGCATACCAAATCGACGACGAAAAAATCGCGCAAGAAAACGGGAAAATTTACGATAATTACAACGGGATTGAATACATCAACAAATTATTCCGTTACAGATTCAAACACAAATACAAAAAAATGATTCTAATTCGTTCGGGAATAATTTTGGCTGTTGGTGTAATTGGATTTATCGTACTAAGAGGACTCACAATTAATCCCAAACCAAGTGATTTGAAAATATTAGTGTCAGTATTTCCGATAATCTTGTTGTATTTCGGAATACAAATAGCAATCCCAGAATCATTCAACAGATTTATGTTCTTAAATATGGACAGATATTTGATGAAACAAATGATCTACGCCAATAAACAAAACATAAAAGACACATTAAATTTTAGAATAAAACAAAATTTAAAAGACAACGCACCTACATTTGGATTGGTGTTATTATTGATAATAAGTTGGATATTCGCCGCAAAATTAAACACAACAGATTTGATAATAAAAGCCGCAGTCGCAGTCATCATAATCTACTTGTATCAATCAGTAAAACAACTCTACATGTACATGCTACTTCAACCATTCACTGTTGGACTCAAAAGCAAAAACGTAGTCTACTCAATACTCAACACATTCGAATCATTACTGTTTTGGGGAATAATAATCCTTCAAATAAAATTGAATTTCAATATAGGATTAGTAGCCTTGGCAATCTGCGTGATTTATACAGTTGTAGGATATTTCTTGGTGTTGTCTAAGGGAGATAGGACATTTAATTTGAGAAAAAGTTAGAAATGAAAAAGGCTATGAGTTCACGCTCACAGCCTTATTTTTCGTGTTGTTTGATTATATTTTCTAATCTTTTGTATTCTTTTTTAAATCTCGGGTTTGTGGATTTTGATTTCAATTTATTTAAGTTTTTTCGTGCTAGTACAAAATCATCGTCGAATATGTTTTTCATTATATACAATTGTTTGATGTTTTCGCCGTAATTTGGACTATTTTCAAATTGTTTTAAAAGTTTTTCGTGTGTTGTGAATAGCTCATTAAACTTAGTTTGATCGTTCAATTTGAAGTGGGCGATCATTGTATTGAGCCAATATATCAATTGAAGGTCTTGATTTTTCAATTGGTCTTTTGAAATTGTTTCATAAGTTGACAATGTTTTATTTGGTTCATTAAGTTCCAAATATCCAGCGCCCAAATTCATTTTCATCACTGTTTGTATGTGCTTGTTTTTGATTTTTGGGATTTTGGGTTCTAATTCGTTGACGAAATCTTTGTATTTCATTTCTTCGAACAGTTTCATTGAATGTTTCAATTCGTTTGTTTTGTAGGAGTAATAAATTGTGTTGACTATTAAAATGACTGCCAAGACTATGCCACCGATTATCCAGTAATATTTAAGCATTACTTTGTCGTCGATTTTGAAGACAAGGCTAATGATTAGCATGGCTATTCCGATTGCAAATGCTATGCCAAATAATTTTAGAAATTTTTTCATGTGTACCTCTGTTTTATGTTTATTTACTTAAAAATATCAAATATACTTTTTGTCGTTTTGTTATAAATCTTGTTATAAAGTGCTTTTTTTGGGTTTTTAAACCAGCCAATGCCATTTTTCCCGTAAGTTGGGTCGATTGCAGACTTTAGTTGTCTTTTGTACTTTGAAGTTGTTCTTGCTTTGAATGATTTCTTCAAGCTTGGTGTTCTAAATCCTATTTTCATAAATGCCTTCCTTTATATTATTATTTCTCTTATCTTTTGAACTGTTTTTTGCATTTTTAATTTATAATTATATTACATAGTTTTAAACTTAGTTTGTCAAGTCTTTTTTCTATTTTTTAACTGCATGTAGTTGAGCGTCTGATTTTTTATCCACTTGTTTTTTTAACACCTTTTATAGTATAATTTACATATGTTAAAGGCGAGCTAGGACTATAATAGTCCCAACTCAAGCAATTCACTAACAAGATTTAAAATTGCGATAATCAAGTTAATAACGGCAATTATTAATTTTATATTTAACTCGTGTTTTAAGCTCGTTTTTTTATTGCTTTTTATGCTTACGCATTCAACTCACCACCTTTTAAAATATAGATTTGATGTGTGGTTGTGTGTAAGCATTTCTTTAACTTATAACTTGATAATACAATTGCAGAATTGTATTATCAAGTTTTTTTATTCTTTTCTCTTTGTTTCTGATGTTTTGTAATTTTTTACACTTATTTTTTAACCATTTTTATAATATAATTTATTTATGAAATCTTTGACCTTGTCCATGAGTCCACCTCCATTTTTTGAGCTTGTCGGGTGGCTCTGGATTATGGTTTTTTAGCTTACACTTATACTATGCACTTGTATAATTGTGTTATCAATACTTTTTTTATTGTCCTTATTATGATTTTTCAATGTTTATGCCGTTGATATGGCTTTATTTTTTTGCTTTCAAAAAGATATTCGAAATACTTTAGCTTTTACATATAATTGATAATTATTATTATATATTAATTATAATTCATTTATGAGGATTTTCAATTGGGTTTTGTATTTGAAAATTTTGTGAGATAATAAAAATGGTGATATTATGTTGGAGTTTATGAGTTTGAAAGATAAAAACATGATAGCGATTCAAGGTGCTGGTGGGAAAACTTCGAGCGTTTTTTTGCTTGCAAATGAGTTCAAATCAATGAATGAAGCATTCATTGTGAGTACGACGACGAAGATGGGGATTGTGAGTGAAGATAAATTTGATTATTTGTACAAATTCGATGATAATGCGAAAATTGTGGACGGGAAAATATATTTTGCATCAAAATCACGTACAGACACAAAAGAAATAGGATTTGAGCCGGAATTTTTCGACAAAATTTTTGATGAAGGATTGTTTTCCAATATAATTTTGGAAACGGATGGGGCAAAGACAAGATCAATCAAAGCTCCACGTGAAGATGAGCCTGTAAATCCTAGAAATATCACGCATTGCGTTGGTGTGATGGGACTTGATAGTGTGGACAAGCCTTTTGATGAGAGATTTTGTCACAGAAAAGAATATATGGAGAAAATTATTGGAAATCCCAATACTTTGACGACAGAAAGCTACGCAGAAATCATCAATTCTAATTGTGGTCTGTTCAAAAATTCGTACGATGCGAAAAAATTTTTGATTTTGAATAAGGCAGACACAAAACAAGACATTGAAAATGCGATGGATATTATTGAGAGAATTGATGTGGATGTGAAGATTTTTGTGATGAGTTTTGGGGAAATTATTAAGATATATTAGGAGAATTTTATGAATTTACTAGAAGATTTGAATTTTGATGAAAATCATATTATTAAGGATACAATTGTTAGAAATGAAAAGTTTGATATTCACAGAATACAATCAAAAAACGAAACATCTGGGCCGTACAATCAGGATTTTGACGAATTTGTTGTCGTGATTAAGGGGGATGCGATGTTAAATGTAGAAGGAAAAGATGTGAGACTTAAGGAAATGGATACGTATTTTATTCCGAAAAATGTCGTTCACGAAGTGAAAAGCACAAGCGATGAATGTGTGTGGTTGTGTTTTACAATAAAATAGTTGACAATTATATCAAGAGAGTATATAATATTTTGGTATGTAAAAGGAGTCATTTCCTTTTATGCAATACAGAAAGTCGCCGATGGCCGGGTGTGCGACGTGTCTAAATTCCCGGTGAGAAAACAATCGCTTTTTGGCAGCGATGTCCAAGTAGCCAAATATTGTAAATAAAGGAAAGGATGAATTGAATGAAAACTTATATACCTAAGAAAGATGACATCCAAAGAAAATGGTATGTAGTAGACGCAACAGATGTTGTTTTAGGTAGATTATCTACTGAAGTTGCTTCTATTTTAAGAGGAAAAAACAAACCAATGTTTACTCCTAATGCGGATGTTGGAGATTACGTAATCGTAATTAATGCAGAAAAAGTTAAATTAACAGGTAAAAAATTAGAACAAAAAGAATTAAGACATTACACAGGATATGCTGGTGGTCTTAAATCAATTACCTACAAAGACTTAATGAAGAAAGATCCAGAAAGAGCTGTAACTCATGCTATCGTTGGTATGCTTCCTCACAACTCTTTAGGTCGTCAAATGGCTAAAAAATTAAGAGTTTACAGAGGCGCTGATCACGATCACATCGCTCAAAACCCTGAAGTTTTGGAAATTAAGTAGGAGGTAATTAAATGGCTAATAATAGATATCAAGGAACTGGTAGAAGAAAAACTTCTGTTGCTAGAGTTACTTTAGTACCAGGAAGTGGAAAATTCACAATTAACAAAAAAGATATAAGTGAATACTTTAACTTCGATACATTAAGAGTTATAGCTAAGGAAGCTTTGGAATTAACAAATAACGCTGAAAGCTATGATGTTACTGTTAATGTAAAAGGTGGCGGATACACTGGTCAAGCAGGTGCTATTAGACATGGTGTTGCTCGTGCTTTATTAGAAGTTGACCCAGACTACAGAGCTGAATTAAAAAGAGCAGGTTTCTTAACTAGAGACCCTCGTAAAAAGGAAAGAAAGAAATACGGTCTTAAAAAAGCTCGTAAATCTCCACAATTCAGTAAGAGATAGAAAACAATTATATATCAATGGAAAAGCACTTTTTGGTTCACACCATCAAGTGCTTTTTTATGCTTATTTATCAAAATTCACACCAAAGTTCACACCATCGTCAAGAATAAGCTTATAATATGATAGTTCTTTAATGAAAATATTTACAAAACTATACGCATAGATTTTTGTCTGTGGGTAGTTATATTATGAAAGTAAAAAGTGTAATAACATTTTGTTTTTTATTTAGGATGTTACCTGTTATTTTGGATTTTTAATTTATCATCGCAACATCTAAGTCCATCTATGTGTTCAAATAGATCATCTTTTATTTTTCTTCCAAGAGAGTCAAGTACAAAATCAATACCTTCTCTTCTAGCTAATTTAGCAGCTGGTACAAAATCTGAATCACCAGCAAGTAAAACAATCTTATCAACTTGTTTTTTATATGCTAAAGAAGCGATGTCAACACCTATTTTCATATCCACTCCTTTTTGAGTTGATGTAATCTGAAAATCTTGTTTGCTTAGCTCCTCTAGAGTTAAAGTTTTATTTAATAATTTTTTTACTGATTCATATTTTAAAGTATATCTTGTTTCATTTTCTGACAGTCGTCCTAATCGCAGTGCTACTTTTCTGGTTTTCTTTAATTCTTTTAGAAATGTATTCATCCAAGTATACTGATACTCTTTTTTCATATTAATTACCGTATTAGATAATGGATGAAATACACTTGTATCTAAAGGAGGACAATCGTAATAAAAAATTCTATATAAATCATAAAATGTTTCATTTTCGCCTCTTCGTTCTTTTAAGTGTCTCATGCAATATTTTATTAAAGTTTTGGCATCATCTTCAGGAGAGTTGTTTTTTCTTAAAGTTTTTAATGCTACTTTTCTATAGTAACCGCCATCAATTAAAATTGCTGCTTTCATGTTTCCTCCAACTAAAAAATCCCTGGTTTCGAAAGTTCCCATATGGTGGGACATCTACTACCAAGGATGTATTTGATAAATATAACATTAGTTATACTATAATAATAAATCACAAGGATAGTTCTGTCAATACCAAATTAATAATTAAATTTTTATCATTTTCACATAAAAAAATAAAAGAAATAATTTTGAGTTTGGACTTCTTATAAAGATAATACTATTCTTGTGTAAGAAAAACAACTATTAATAACATTACTATAAAAGCAACAATATCTTTTGATTTCTATGAATTTATAAATAACATTTGGGGTTTTGGGGGATTATTACAAAAATTTTGATTAAATATATGATATACTTATTAAGTAAAAAGGTTGTGATTATTTTGAATATCGATATTATTTCGGTGGGTAAGGTTAAGGAAAAATACATAAAACTAGGCATTGCTGAATTTTCGAAAAGATTATCTGCGCACTGCAAGCTAAACATAATTGAGGTTGATGATTTGAGTGCTGCAGAGAATTTGTCCGACAGTGAAAAGGAGATAGTGAAGGACAAGGAAGCGGAGAAAATTATGTCGAAAATCAAGGACAATCACTACGTGATTACGCTTGAGATTTTGGGAAATCAACTTACTAGCGAAAAATTAGCCGCCAAGATTGAAAATTTAACTGTACAAGGTCATTCTAATATTTGTTTTGTTATCGGCGGATCTTTGGGACTGGGAAAAAGTGTACTTGACAGGAGTGATTATGCGCTTTCTTTTTCCAAGTTTACATTTCCACATCAACTGATGAGGTTGATTTTGTTGGAACAAATTTACCGAAGTTTCAGAATAATTAATAATTTACCATATCATAAGTGAGGATAAAATGAAGGGAAAAAAGACAACTGTTGTATTGGCTTTTCTTATAGTGATTTTAGTGGGTGTGATTGGCTTTAGATATTCAGAAATTTCTGGGAAATCTCCAATTCAAGCATCACAAAAAAGTTCTCAAGTGAAAAATGTGACAAAATCAGAAGAAAAATCAAATAAAAAATCAGATAACGAAAAAGAAAATAAAAATCTGGAAAAGAAAGAGATAACCATAACTTGTTGGGGCGATTATATGAATCACATAACTCAAATTCGCCAAGCAAAAGCTACAAATTATGATTTTACGGATTCTTTTGCGGTTATTAAAGATATTGTGGGTAAGAGTGATTTATCCATAGTCAATTTGGAGACGACTATTGCTAAGGATGAATCAGACATGAGTGGTTATCCAGAATTTGCAACACACGAAAATGTCATAAAAGCATTCAAAGATACGGGATTTGATGTCGTAAGTACTGCGAATAATCACTCTTATGATAGAAGATTGAAGGGGATTGACCTCACGATAGATGCTATTGAAAAGTACGGTTTGAAAAGTACTGGTACTTTCAAGGAAAATGAATCGACCAATCCACTTATCGTAGATGTCAAAGGAATAAAGGTTGGATTTTTCTCTTATTCACAAATGCTCAATGGCTACGAAAAATTGATGCTCAATTCTGGAAGAGACACTGCGGTAAATTTAATAAATACGGAACAAATCCAAAAAGATGTGGATTATTTGAAGAAAAATCACGCCGATATCATAATGTGCTACATGCATTGGGGAGAGGAGTATTCTGATTATCCGTGCGCATATCAAAAAAACACATTCAAAAAACTTGCGGACATGGGTGTGGATTTGGTGATAGGATCGCACCCGCACACAATACAAAAGGCTGATGTTATTGAAAACGACGGCAAAAAATCATATTGTGTTTATTCAATGGGAAATTTGGTTTCAGATCAAAGAGAATCTTATGGTCAATACTACGGTGTTGAAATTGGAGTGTATTCCGATATTAAAATCGAAAAAATTGGCGATAAAACAACTGTAAAAAGTTTCGAAAACAAACCATATTATGTGGACAAGTACACTGATGATGTGACTACAAGATATGTAGTAGTTCCAGTAAAACAAGTCCTCAATTCAGAAATAAATTATCCAAGGAAAAATGCTATAATTTCCAAATTAAACAGAGCAAACCAACATTACGAAAGAATATTTAACAAGGAGTAGAAATGGGAAATATAATACTTACAGGTGACAGACCAACAGGCAAATTACATTTGGGTCATTACGTAGGCTCATTAAAAAACAGAGTTATCATGCAAAACAAAGGGGATTTCGACAAGATGTATGTCATGATTGCCGATGCACAAGCTTTGACTGACAATTTTAACAATCCAGACAAAGTCCGTGACAATATCATTGAAGTTGCGCTTGATTATTTAAGTTGTGGGATTGATCCTAATAAAGTTACGATTTTTGTGCAATCACACGTTGAACAGCTAACAGAATTGATGTTTTATTATATGAACTTAGTTACACTTTCAAGACTTGAAAGAAATCCTACAGTTAAAGCAGAAATCAAACAAAAAGAATTTGGAGCGAGCATTCCTGTAGGTTTCTTGACTTATCCAATCAGCCAAGCAGCTGATATCACGCTTTTCAATGCAAATATAGTTCCTGTTGGAGAAGACCAGCTTCCAATGTTGGAACAAACGCGTGAAATAGTAAGAACATTCAATAATTATTACTCAGAAGTTTTGGTTGAACCAAAAGCTGTAATTCCTGACAATAAAATCTGTTCCAGACTTCCAGGATTAGACGGCAAAGCTAAGATGAGTAAATCATTAGGTAACTGTATTTATTTGTCGGATTCTGAAAAAGATGTCAAATCAAAAGTAATGAGTATGTTCACAGATCCTAACCACATTCAAATCACAGATCCTGGAAAAGTTGAAGGAAATACAGTGTTCACTTATTTGGACGCTTTCTGTACAGACGATGATTTCTCAGAATTTCTTCCAGATTACAAAAATTTGGACGAATTAAAAGATCATTACAGACGTGGTGGACTTGGCGATGTCAAAATCAAAAAATTCTTGAACAATATTTTGCAAAAAGAATTATCTCCAATCAGAGAAAAAAGACAACACTACGAACAAAATATTCCAGAAATCTTCGATATGTTGTTAAAAGGATCAGAAGATGCCAGAGAAGTTGGAGCAGAAACTTTGAAGAAAGTAAAAGCTGCGATGGGAATCAACTACTTTGAAGATGTGGAATTGATTAATAAACAACAACAAAAATATAAATAAATGAGAAATCAATCACGTCAGTGGTTGATTATGGATAGCAAACCATCATGCACGAATATCTAGACTTCAAAAATTGATGATTTCTAAATCTCAAAATCCTAAAATCGCAAGCACGCTGAAGCTTACGCAGTCCGATTTTGACGGATTTATTCGATTTGAAATCATGACAATTTTTTCCGTATGATATTCTTAGCATGAAAGGTTTGCTATATTTTTTATATATGTCAATCAAGTCAGTGGTTGATTTTTGCTTGATTAATAAGATATAAATTTTATTTGATTTTTCATTTGCTTAAAATTATTATTTAAGGGTATAAATAATAGAGGAAAGGAAGATTATTATGTTAAGAGCAAAAGTAGGATCTAGATTATATAATATAAACGAAGCTATTAAGCTTGGAGAAATTGCTATAGCTAGCTTGAATGAGGTGCAATCTTATTTGGGTACAGCATCAGGATGGGGAATTTTCGATATTTTCAAGGGTAAGACTATTACTACTATGATTAAAAGATCGAATTTGAAAAAGGCGAAGAATCAAGCGAAGAAGGCTGACTTGGCGATTAGAAAGTTCAACAATATTATGATTGATTTGGACAAGAAACCAAGCGTTGGTTTCAGATATAAGAAGACATTTTTCTTGGCAGATTATTTTGATAACAAAGTTTTCGATTCTGTAATTCAAATGCAAATTCTCAATAACAAGAGAAATTGCGACGCTGCTATTAAGCAATTGAAGAAAGAAGTGTATAATTTACAAAAGGAAAAAATGAATTTAATGAATGAATAAATTTTATAGGGGGTATTATGTTAAAAGAGTTTAAGAAATTCATTACTGAGGGAAATGTAATGGATTTGGCAGTTGCCGTTATCATGGGTGCTGCAGTTAAGGAAATGGTGGATGGACTTATTAACGGACTTATAGCACCTTTGATTGGAGCAGCAACAGCAGGTGTCAACATGAAGGAAATGGCAGCAACTGTTGCAGGTGTTAAGTTACAATATGGTTTATTCTTGGATGCTTTGGTTAAATTTATCATTATAGCATTTGTTGTTTTCTTGATGGTTAAGGCTATCAACAAGGGACGTGATGCTTTGCATAAAGAACCGGCAGCTGATCCAACAACAAAAACTTGCCCATATTGCAAGAGTGAAATCGACATTACTGCTACTAGATGTCCACATTGTACATCTGAATTAACAGAATAATTTAACTGAAAAGGGGATTGTATCCTCTTTTTTTGTTGGTTTTGTGATATACTGAAAACGTAATAATTTATAATAAGGAGATTATGATGAAATACGATTTTGAAACGATTAGTGACAGAAACGAAATGGGATCTAGAAAATGGGCTGTAAGAAGCGAACAATTTCCGAACATGAAAAAAGATGTAGTTCCATTTAGCGTTGCGGATATGGAATTCAAAAATGCGCCGGAAATTATCGATGGTTTGAAAAAACGCTTAGATAATCTGGTTTTGGGATATTGCTCTCCTACAGACAGATTTTACAACAGCATCATAAATTGGGACAAGAAACGCCACAATGCAGATATCAAAAAAGAATGGATTGTCGAAGTTCCAACTGTTGTAGATGGATTTTTCGCTGCGGTAAGTGCTTTCACTAAAAAAGGCGATAGTGTAATGATTATGAGACCAGTATATGGTCCATTCAGATTTGCGATTGAATTTAATGAAAGAGTTATGGCTGATGTTCCTTTGATTGCTGACGAACGCAACAATTACTCGATTGATTTTGAAAAATTCGAATCAGAATGCAAAAAGTCTGAAAACAAAATGGTTATTCTTTGTAATCCTCATAATCCGGGTGGAATTTTGTGGAGCAAGGATGATTTGGAAAAAGTAATCAAGATTGCGAATGATAATGATGTGATTGTTGTGGTTGATGAGATTTGGCAAGATATTGTTATGCCGGGAAACACTCACACATCTGTGCTTTCTTTTGATAGAAAATTAATCGAAAAAGCTGTTGTGTGCCAATCTGCTACAAAAGCTTTTAATTTGGCTGGACTTTGCTGTGGATATACAATTATTTCCGATTCTGAAATGATGGCTCAATACAAGAAGACTTTGGATATTATGCGAAGTAACACTGTAAATGTTATGGGACTTGAAGCTACACAATTGGCTTTTGATGAAGCTGAAGACTGGCTTGACGAATTAATCAAAGTCATCGACACTAACCAAAAAATTGTGTACGATTTCTTCAAAGAAAAATATCCTAAAATCATAGTAAATCACCTTCAAGCGACTTACGTTATGTGGATGGATTTCAGATGTTTGGGATTGAACAGTGACGATTTGATTAAAACATTGGGTGAAAAAGCTGATTTGGTATTCACTGACGGAAGATTCTTCGGTGAATGTGATGGATTCGTGAGGTTCAACGTCGCAGCCCCTACACAAGTCGTAAAAGACGCATTAGTTAGATTGGATAATTTACTACAAGAAATATACAAATAAACGCAACAAATCCCGAAACTCATTTGAATTTCGGGATTTTTTTAAAGTTCTATTTTACATTCAAAAATTGTTGCATAAATTCGAAAGGACCATTATCCACTTGAACTTTTGGATTATTGATGGATGAGTCTTCTTTTGAAGTTAGTGAGATGTTAATGCTTTCTGTATCTTTTGATTTTGGAGTTGATTTTAAGCTAACATCGTATGATTTGTCCTTGAATTCAAATGTTAAATTGAACATATCGTCTTTGTTAGTTGTCTTTAATGTGTTCATTTTGTCTTCGAATTCTTTTTTGGATTGATCTGATTTTAGATTGTTTTCAATTTCTTGGATTTTTTGTTGTTCTTGGTCTGTAAGATCACTTCCCTTGGCAAGTTTGGCGTATTCTTTGAAGTTTTTCAATAGAGTTTTTCTTGAATATTCCATAACTTTTGCCCATTGTTCACCAGTCAAATTCACAGAGTATTTGTGGTTGCCATCATCTGTAACCTTCAATTCCTTGTTGTCGACAACGAAATCTTTTGCGATTTTAACTTGGAATTTCGTATTAGATGATAAAAGTGGCATGAATACTGTGAAATCTCTTACAGTTGTAGCTTGGAAATTTTGCTCAGTTAATTTTTGCAAAATTTGTGTAACATTGAAGTACAAGTTTTTTTGAATCAAAGCTTCCTTCATTTTTGGTGGAAGATTGTTAGCAAATGCATCGTAATTCAAATACGCTTTTCCATCTTGGATTGCGAAGTGAAGTTCTCCCAAATTATTGCCTTGACCTGCTAATTGAGCTACATCACTTGTAACAGTTGCCATTGCAACGCCTGTTTTCTTGTCTTGTGTTGCAGTGACTTTGATTTCTTTTAGCTTGGAAGTTTCGTTCTTAAATTCGTAAGATTGGTTCTTCCATTCAGTTGTTTTTCTAAAATCGTTTAATAGGCTCACTTTTTCTTTTGCTTGAGAGCAAGCGCTTAAAGTTATTACCATAAGTAGTGATAATAACACTAATGTAAATTTCTTTTTCATAAATTCCCCCTGACTATATTATTATAACAGATTTGGACAAATGATTTTGAACAAATCACAATCGTAGACTTATTGTAACTTAAGGTTGAATTTTGGAAGATAAAATGACAAATAAATAGTTGACAAGTAGAAATCGTTTAACTAAAATAAAATTGAAGTGATAATTATGAAAAAATATTAGAGGTTCATATGGTAGTAGGTAAATTAAGAAAAACAATCACTCTTGTTATTATTATGTGTTTACTTTTATCATCTTGTCAAAAACAAGAAATTAGAAACGACGAACGTGTAGTGACTCAAAACGAGACAGCAAAAGTAGATATTGATGAAAAAGAAAAAGCTGATATTAATGAGACTGTAAAAATGTTTTTTACGCAAAAATACTATAAGATGGAAAAAGATACAAACAAAATTAGATTGAGTGAAAGTCTTGAAAAAATTTTAGCCAAAAAACCAGATTACAAGTATTATGAATTATCCGAGTTGAAAATATTGGATAGGTATGAAAGTAAAGACAAAATTTTAGTTTTAGTGAAGACATGGATTTCTACTAAGGATAAGAAATCTGGAGAAGGCGCAATTGTAAGAATTTTATTGTATAAGGATAATAAAGGCTATATTGTAGAAAAAGAAGTGGCTGAAGATATGATAGAATCAGGAAATTATCAAACTAAACTATCTAAAAAAGATATAAAATATTATATTAAAAAATCATTGGTAATGAATGGAGACAATTTATCGGATTCAGAGGTAGATAAGAATATAAAAGATTTTGATGTGTACGATTTTTACTCATGTATTGGAATGTTTGAAGTTCAAAAAAGTAAAGAAACCAATGAAGATTTAATCCATGTTTTAGAAAATCATGAATATAAATAATTTAAAAAGGAAAGTTCATCAAAAAGAACTTTCCTTAATTTTTTGTTATTTTAATTTTTCTAATAATTTTAATGTGTAATCGTACATTCTTTGAGTAGATTCAATTCCCAAATGTTCTAATGGAGTGTGAGCACCAATGATATCTGGACCGAAACTAATCATATCGCAATCAGGAAGTACGCCTTTTAACAAACCACATTCCAAACCAGCGTGGATTGCAGTTACATTAGCTTTGTTGCCAGTCATTTCTTCGTACAATGCTGGGGCAACTTTTGCCAATTCTCCATCAGTGTTGAATTCCCAAGCTGGATATTCTTTTTCGATAACAGTAGTTCCGTGAGTCAAATAAGCTAATGATTTGATTTTGTCGAACATATTGTGAAGTTCGCTTTCCACAGAACTTCTTACACAACAAGTAACCTTGATTTTTTCGTCGTCTGCTTCAACAATACCAACGTTAGAACTTGTTTGAACTAAACCTTCGATGTCTTGTGAAGTTGAGATAACATCGTTGATTAACAAATACAAGAATTTAACGATTGATTGGGAAGTTTCTTTTGAATAAGAAAATTCTGTTTTTTCTGTTTCTTTAATATCCAAAACCAAGTTAGGATCAGTTTTTCTACCTTCGTGACGAACATATTCACCAATTTCGTTTAAAATATTCATCGCTTTATCCAAATCATCTACAGTGATGATAGCGTGAGCGTTCTTAGCAATGGCGTTGTGTTTTGAACCACCGGAGATTTCTTGCAATCTAAAATCCATTTCCAAAGCAACTTTGTTCAAAAGTCTAGCCATAACTTTGATAGCATTTTTGTTTTGTTTTTGGATTTCAAGACCAGAGTGACCACCATTCAAACCAGAAAGAGAGATTTCGATAGCTTTTGACAAACCTTCTGATTTTTCACTTTTAAAAGTAGTGATAGCATTTGCTCCACCAGAACAGCTTACAATGAAGTCTCCTTCAGTTTCAGTGTCGATATTTAACAAACGAGTTCCGCTTAAATGTTCAGCAGTCACGCCGTTTGCTCCGTCCATTCCACGTTCTTCATCAATTGTTACAAGAACTTCCAATTTTGGATGAGAAACATCATCAGAATCCAAAATAGCCAAGCAAAAAGCAACAGCGATTCCGTCATCTGCTCCTAAAGTTGTGTTATCTGCATAAACATATCCGTCTTTAACGTGCATTGAAATAGGATCTTTCAAGAAATCGTGGTCTGAATCGTCAGTTTTTTCGCAAACCATATCCATGTGTCCTTGCAAAATAACAGGCTCTGAATTTTCGTAACCTTCTGTAGCATCTTTTTTGATAATAACATTGTTAAGAGAATCTTGGTGCACTTCCAATTCTCTTTCCTTTGCAAAGCTAACCAAAAAATCTGAAACAGCCTTTTCGTTTCCTGAACCACGAGGAATATCGTTTAATTGTTTGAACCAATAGAACACTTTTTTTGGTTCTAAATCTTCATATTTTTGCATGAGTAACCTCCTATATATATTCTTACTTTATTATAACTCTTTTACATTATTTTGTAATCTAATTGACAAGATTATTTACAACATTTACGATAATATCCATACCATTAGAGATATCATCGTAGCTCATCTTCGCAAACCCAATTAAAAACACATTAGTGTTCATATTTTTATCCAAATAAAAATCATCGATAGGAATCACATACACTGATTTTTCCCTCAAAGTTTTCAAAAAAACATTACTATCAATTCTCTTATCGACCTTGATTACGACAGATGTGCCACAATCAGTTTTCTCAAAATCAATGAATTTGCAGCCGTTAATTTTTGAAAAAATAATCTCGTATTTTTTTGCGTACACCTTCTTCATCTGATTGACCTGCTTTTCAAAATCTCCACTGTCGATAAACTTGGACAACGCAGATTGAACGAAAATCGACACAGGACACCTCTCAGATTTTAATACAGAATAAAATTTCTTCATTAAATTTTTAGGCAAAACCATAAAACTCACACGCATCGCTGGAGTCACCGTACGTGAAAAATTACCAATGTAAATCACCTTATCATTCACATCCAAAGTCTTTAGTGGAGCGATAGGACGAAGCTTGTATTTGAATTCTGCGTCGTAGTCATCTTCGATTATGTAGCGATTATTTTTTTCGTAAGCCCAATTCAACAGATCAATCCTTTTATTAATGGGCATAATTGCAGAAGTAGGAAACTGATGAGAAGGAGTCACGCTTACAACATTCGCATCTGTTTGTTTCAGAAAATCTATATCAATCCCATCTTCATTCACATCAATCGGCGTACTGTTGAAATTATTGTAAAAACCAATTCCGTGATATGCATATCCAGGATTTTCGAAACCAAAAACTGGATTGTTAAGAAGATTTTTAATCAAAATCAACAACTCGTTGCTGCCGGAACTCACGACAATTTGATTGGGATTCACGATAATTTCTCTGAAATCTTTCAAATAATTTGAAATAGAACATCTTAAAGAAAATAATCCCAAACCATCTACTTTTCCTAAAATAGCATCATCATCTTCATTAATTGAATCCCTGAAAGCCTTTCTGATTTGCTTGTATTTAAAGCAAGATTTATCCACACCTGAAAATGAAAAATCATACAGGTAAGAATTCTTTTCTTCAACAATCATATCCTCATCATCAAAGTTTGCATCGTTTTGCAAAATATGACCAGATTTTTCTACAAAAAACCCACTTCTCTCACTGGAACGAATGTATCCTTCCTTTTCCAATTGATAATAGGCATTGGACACAGTATTTATCGAAATATTCAGCTCATTAGATAATTTCCTAATAGAAGGAAGCTTGTCATTAGTCTTCAATTGTTTCGTGTTAATCTTTTCTTTTATAGAATCGTAAATTTGATTATACAAATAATCCTTGTCGTTTAAATTTATGAACATAAAATCCTCCGTTGGATTAAGTATAACACATCTGTACCCATAAAATTATTTTATTTTGCTACTATGATTAGATGCAATTTGCATGTATTATAAAGGCGAGGTGATTTTAATGGATATAAATGAAAAATTAAAGGGCGGAGTAATAATGGATGTAATCAATGCTGAACAAGCGAGGATTGCAGAAGCAGCAGGAGCAGTAAGCGTAATGGCACTTGAAAGAGTTCCTGCAGATATTAGAGCTGCAGGAGGAGTTAGCAGAATGAGCGATCCTAAAATGATTGAAGAAATTATGAAAGCTGTCAAAATTCCTGTAATGGCAAAAGTTAGAATTGGCCATTTTGTTGAAGCACAAATTTTGGAATCTTTGGGAATTGATTACATTGACGAATCAGAAGTTTTGTCTCCGGCAGATGACAAGTATCATATCGACAAATCGAAATTTAACACTCCTTTTGTTTGTGGAGCGAGAAATTTATCGGAAGCTTTACGAAGAATCAAAGAAGGCGCTAAGATGATTAGAACAAAAGGTGAAGCTGGAACTGGAGATGTTGTCCAAGCTGTTACACATATGAGACAAATCATGGGCGAAATTTCATTGGTGAAGTCTTTGAAGGAAGATGAATTATACGACAAAGCAAAAGAAATGGGAGTTTGCTTTGAATTATTGAAATACGTTCACGAAAATGGAAAATTACCTGTACTTAATTTTTCTGCAGGTGGAGTTGCAACTCCTGCTGATGCGGCGTTGATGAGACAATTGGGAGCTGAAGGTGTGTTTGTTGGTAGTGGAATTTTCAAAAGTGGAAATCCTGAAAAACGTGCCAAGGCTATCGTAAAAGCTGTGGAAAATTACAACAATCCAGATGTATTGCTTGAAGTGAGCAAAGATTTGGGAGAAGCAATGGTGGGAATTAATCCAGATGAGATAAAAGTCATCATGGCTAATAGATAAAACAAAATAAACTAAACAAAGGCTACCTGAAAATTGGTAGCCATTTTTTGGTTTATTACAAGTCTAAATCTTTCCATAATTCAGAAATTGGTTTGCTATTTTTTTCATCTTTTAGATAATCTTCATATGCTTTTTCAGCTGTGATTGCGTCGTATTCATCCTCAATTTTTTCGAATAAAGCATTTTTAAAAGCATCTTCCAAATTCATCGAATGATTTTTCGCATAAGTTTTTGCAAGAATCATTTCTTCTTGAGTTAATTGAATATTAATTTTCATAATGCTACACTCCTTTATACATATTTTACTTCAATATCCAAATTTATGATATCATTTTCTTTAAATTCATTGTAATAGCTAGAAGTATTTACTATAATTATTAATGAAAGGGGTAGAACATGAAAAAACTAACTACATCAAAATTTTTATTAGATAATAAATCTAAATTACAAGAAATTATAAAAAAATTGGAAACTGATTTCAAATACGTTTCTATTTTGGGTTGCGATGTTGATGGGGCAAGTTATTCTGTGACGACATCTGCAATTTCATTAAATCCATCTCCTGATTACCAAAGGGGATTTGTAATCAGAGTGTACACTGATTTGGGATTTAGTGAGTATTCATTTAACGAAGTAAATGTAGATGAAGTTTGCGAAAATGTCCGTAAAATTGCACTTGAAGATCGTAAAAAAATCGTCGAAGGCTTGGGCAGAGTAACTTACGACAGACTTCCAAATGATGACGAAATCGTAAAAGAAAGAATCACTGAAGTTGAAAACTTACCAGAACAAGATAATCCTGAAAAAATTATCACTACTTTGCAAAAAATTCACGACGAAGTTAAAGCGAAGTACGAAAAAATCGTTCAACTTTCTTTGAGATTGAATATTACGCAAGTTAACAAAATTTTCTTATCCAAGAATAAAGATTTGTACCAATCTTACGCTTATTCAACAGGATTTGCAATGGCAGCAGCAACTGATGGAAAGAATACTAAATTAGATTTTATTTCTAGTTCTGGATTGTGTGGAAGTGAATTGATTTCTGAATTCGAAAAAGCAGCGGATGATGCTTGTAGAAGAACTGAAGAATTACTTACAGCAGACAGAGTTGTTCCTGGAGAATACGACATAATTTGCGATCCTGATTTTACAGGACTTATCGCTCACGAAGCTTTCGGCCACGGAGCTGAAATGGATATGTATGTAAAAGAACGTGCAAAAGGAAAAGAATACCAAGACAAGAGAGTTGCAAGCGACAAGATAATCATGCACGACGGTGCGACTGCTTTCGACGAAGTGTCAAGCTATTTATTCGATGATGAAGGAAACTTGGGAAGAGATACTGTGATTATTGACAAGGGAATTTTGCGTCATGGAATGTGCGATGAATTGTCTGCGATTTTGTTGGGACAAGAATCCACAGGAAATGGCAAGAGAGAATCTTTCAAGAGAAAAGTATACACTCGTATGACTAATACTTTCTTTGAAGCAGGCGAAGATTCTGTTGAGGATATGATTAAATCTGTCGACAAAGGATACTTGTTGGAAGGTTTCTCATCAGGAATGGAAGATCCAAAAAACTGGGGAATTCAATGCGTTGCAATGAAAGGCCGTGAAATTATAGATGGCAAATTAACAGGCAAAATCGTAAGCCCAGTTTATTTGACAGGATATGTTCCAGATTTATTGCAATCAATCACACAAGTTTCCAACGGACTTGTGCTTTCTGGTGGAGGATATTGTGGAAAAGGCTGGAAAGAATGGGTTAAGACATCGACTGGTGGATCATACATTAAGGCAAAGGGGATTTTAAGTTAATGGAAAGATTAATAAATATATTAAAACAAAACGAAAAAATTACCGACTGGATAGTTGTCAACACTGTATCCAAATCTAACGAAGTTTTTTTGATAAAAGACAAGGTGGACATGAATAGAAGTTGCGTGACTAACGAAACATCTGTGAGGGTGTTCGTGGATTTTGAAGAAAACGGCGACAAATTCAAAGGTGACAGCACAGTTGTGTTGAACTTAAATGACAGTGAAGATGAAATCAAAGAAAAAATCGATAGAACTGCTTTTGCAGCGAAATTTGTCAAGAACAAATACTACGAACTTCCAGAAAAAGAAGATGGTTATGCTACATTAAAAGACATCAAAGTGTGCGAAGATTTGACAGATAATTTCAAAAAAGTTCACGATGTTATCTACAAAGATTACGGCTACAAATCAAAAGTAAATTCTTGCGAAATTTTCGCCTACGAAAATCACAAGCATGTCGTTACATCAAAGGGTGTGGATGTAGAATATCCATCTAACAAGTTTACATTTGAAATAGTAACTGATTGTAATGTAGGAGATGAACCTGTAGAAATATTCAATGGATATGATTTGACAAGTATTGATTATTCCAAAATTGAAGAAATTGTCGACAAACAACTTTTGGAAACTGAAAAAAGATCAAGCGCCACTAGAAATGAAAAAATGGAAAATATGAGAGTTATTTTATCAAACGAAGCTGTTGAAGAATTCTTGTATTACTATTACGACCAAGCAAGAGATGCCATGATTTATCAACAAATCAGCTCTGCAAAATTAGGCGAGAGATTTTTCGGAGAAAATCCAAAAGTAAACTTCAACATGAAAATCAATCCAATATTGGAGACATCAATCAACAAAAGACCTGTCGATTCAGAAGGTAAAAAACTTGTAGAATATGATTTGTACAAAAATGGCGTCGTAGAAAACTTGGTTACTAACGCAAAGTATAGTTATTATTTGAACGTAAAAAACATGGGACAATCACCAGTTTTCGAAGTGAGTGGTGGAGATATTTCTATCGAAGAATTGAAATCACAAGATTACATTGAGGTGTTGGCGTTCTCGTCATTCTTGATGGACAGCGCTACGGGAGATTTCGGCGGAGAATTCAGACTTGCAAGACTTGTAAAAGATGGCGTGGAATCATTCATAACAGGTGGTTCAATTTCATTAAATGTAAAAGAAGTTCAAGATTCTATGATTTTCTCAAAAGAATTGAAATCTCGCAAAAACAGCTTAGCACCAGCAGTTATTGCGTTTGATAATGTGACTATTGCAGGAAAATAAGGAGGTAAAATTGAAACAAAAAGATAGATTTGGAGTGTTGGAATTATATGCGTATTGTATTGGATATATTTTGTTGATAACAATCTACAGATTTTTCAGAACAAATGAGTTTGATGCTGTGGGATTTTTGAAAATAGCAGCTACAATTTTTGTAGTAGCATCGGCTACGTTTGCGATTTTCAATGAAGGATCATTCAAGAAAACATCTTCTGATTACAAACTACCTATGATAATGATAACGGCTGTAGTGTCTATTCTAGTTTCAGTATTTATATTCTAAAAAATAAAGGTTTGAACATTGGAAATCCAATATTCAAACCTTTTTTAAATTCCGAGAACAAATTCGTCGTCGTTGTGAATTGTTTTAACCAAAAATCCTGATTTAACCAAGAAATACGTCGTAGTGATTGTCGACAAAACATCAGACACTGGCATTGCAGACCATACGCCTGTAAGTCCGAAAAGTTTTGGGAAAATCAACATCAACGGTAACAAATAAATAAGTTGTCTTGTCATTGTCAATATGAAACCAATTTTTGGTTTGCCGATTGCTTGGAATAATGACGATCCAATTATGGAATATCCAAGCATGAAAATCATCGAATTGTATATTCTAAGTCCAGGAATTGCGATGTCTTTGATGACTGCGTAATCTTCAGGTCTTGAAATAAAAATCTTCACCAACAAATCTGGTCTAAGCATAGTGAATGCCCAGTTCAAAACCATATACACAGTTCCAGCTACAATAGCAATTCTCAAAGTGTGTTGAACACGTCTGTATTTGTGTGCTCCGAAATTAAATCCTAAAATTGGTTGGATACCTTGGTTGATACCAAAAATCGGCATGAATGCAATTTGTGAAACACTATAGATAACACTCATTGATGATGTCGCCAAGTCGCCACCGTAAATTTTAAGGAAATTGTTGAAAATAATATTAATACCACTAGCTACAAGTTGCATTGCGAATGGAGCAGAACCAAGCGCGAAAATTTGCTTACAATAGTGCAAATCAAGCTTGAATGTTTCCTTTTTTAGTCTTAAAAGTGCACGATCTGAAAGGAAATATCTAACAACCCAAATACAAGACAAAATTTGACCGATAATAGTCGCCCAAGCAGCGCCTTGTACTCCCATTTTCATAGGGAAAATGAACACATAATCCAAAATAATATTGCTGATCGCGCCGATGAACATCGTCACCATCGCAGCTCTAGGATTACCCTCGCCACGAATGAAGTTGTTCATTGCAAAACCTACCATCTGAAAAGGTGCACCATACAAAATAATTTTTCCATATCCATAAGCGTAAGGCATCAAAGTGTCACTTGCGCCGAAAATTTTCAAAAACCATTTTAAATTTAAAAGAAAAATCGCTGATATCAAAACCCCGAAAATAATAGATAAAAACATTGACGTGCCGAGGATGATTTCCGATTCCTTCTTCTTACCTTCGCCGAATTTAATTGAAGAAAGGGAATTGCCACCCACACCAATCAACATTCCGAATGCCATCAGAAATAAAAAAATCGGGAACATCAAATAAACGCCACCAATTGACATTTGATTTACACCGGCACCAAGAAAAATTCTATCTACAACATTATACAAAGCTTGAACCAACATTCCTACAGTCGCTGGAACTGAAAACTTCCAGATTAATTTCGGAATGGATTCATTGCCGAGAAGATTTGATCGTTGTTCGTTTAAATTTTCTATAATAATCGCCTCCTAATCAAAATAATACAAGTTATTATACATTAAAAAACAGACATAATCAATGATTTATAAAAAAATTCAATAAATAACTAAAGCAATTAAAATCTTATTATGATAATATAGAAGTAAGAATAATAATAAAAAGGATGATAACATGAAAATATTACACGTAATCGCACAACTTCCGAAACAAACAGGAAGCGGCGTTTATTTTACAAACGTAATTCAATTTATGCAACAAAACCATGAAAATGCTGCTATATTTGGAATACAAGATAATATACAATTAAATTTGGATGAAACAATCAAAAAATATCCAGTGGAATTTAAAAGCGAAAAGTTGAACTTCCCAATAGTTGGAATGAGCGATGAAATGCCCTACGATTCCACAAAATACAGCGATATGACACACGATATGATTGAAGATTGGACAAATGAATTCACAAAACAATTGAAAAAAGCAAAGAAAGAATTCCAACCAGACGTAATCGTATCTCATCATTGTTGGATGCTAAGCAGTCTCGTGTTAGATATTTTCGATGAAACTCCTGTTTTATTACTAAATCATGGAACCGACATCAGACAAACAAACCTCAACCCAGAATTGTTTATGACTTGTGTGGATAATCTAAACCGTGCACAAAAAGTCCTAGCACTAAGCAAAAAAGACGTAGAACCAATCTCCGATATATTTGGAATCAACAAAGAAAAAATCGTCGTAATGGGCGGTGGTTACAACAGCGACATTTTCTACAGAAGAAAAGAAGACCCACAAAACGACAGAATCAAATTATTGTTTGCAGGGAAATTATCACACGCAAAAGGAGTGTACGAACTTTGCAAAGCTTTCAAAAAACTAGAAGAAAAATACGATAATTTGGAATTAACACTAGTGGGAGATGTGGATATAGAAACAAAAGTTGAGTTGTGGGATAACACAGGAAACTCACTTCACTTCGATTTGCACAACACATCTTGTCAGAAAAAACTCTCCAATAAAATGAGAGATTCAGACATCTACATTTTGCCAAGCTATTATGAAGGATTGGGACTTATCGCAATCGAAGCATTGGGTTGTGGAATGAGAGTCGTAGTCACAGAAATAGAAGGACTAATCGAAACATTAGGCGACGAAATAAATAAAAGTAGCGCAATCGAATTTGTCGAAATGCCACGACTCAAATCAATCGATGAACCTTATGATTCAGAAATCGAACCATTTGTCGATAGATTAGCAAAAGGAATTGAACAACAAATAACCAGAGTACAAAACAAAGAACCAATACCAGAAAAAATTCACGAATTAGTATTAAAACATTCTTGGGATCACATAATGCTTGAAATCGAGAATGAGTTGGTGGAGATTGCAAATTTACAATAGAATATAAAATTTACTGAATGCAGCTTTTAATTTATTAAGAGCTGTTTTTGTGTATAGAAGATTGCTAAAAGTAACGTATAAAATTTTAGCTAGCTCAATATTATGTGTTTGAAGATATTGATAAGCACGAAACTTTTTTTAAAATTAATTTGATAATAAATATCATTGAAAAGGGATTGAGATTATAGTAAAATAAAAAAAGTTCTTTAGATGATAAAGAATATCATTATTAATTTAAAAGGAGGTTCGTATGAACAAAAAAAAGATTATTTTTTCTTTAGTTTTTGTATTTGCTTTGATTTTTGGATTAAATATTAATTCCAAAGCAGCGGATGACAAATATACAGCGGAGGATTTTGAGATTGTGGGAGATACTGTATACGGTTTTTCGAAAAGCGGTGTGCAAAAACTAAAAAGAAATCGAAATGTTGTGCTACCAACAAAAAGCAAAGAAAATGTGGATTTGAAAAAAATAGCAAGTTTTGCTTTTGTCTACAATAAGAGTAGTACGATAGATGAGTATACTCAAAGAGAAGGCGAAAATGGAGAGGTTAACAACTTAGATGTTGATGGAAACGAAATTAAAAAGCTAGGAGAGGATTTCCATCAATTAGACATAGAATCTGTAGAGATTCCTGAAGGATATACTTATATTGGACAAGATGCTTTTGAAGAAAATAGTAATATTAAAAGCGTTAATTTGCCGAAAACCATCACTAAAATTAGTGATTATGCATTTGCACATCTAAGTTTAAAGACTATAAAATTACCAGATAATTTGAAATTTTTGGGAGATCAAGTATTTTTTGATAATCAAATAGAAGGCAAACTTATTTTACCTAAAAATTTAACAAATTTAGGAGAAAGAGCATTTAAATCTAATCAAATTACAGATATAGAATTTAATTGTGAAAAATTAGAAACTATAAAAGAACAAGCTTTTCAAGATAATAAAATTAAGCAAGTGAAGCTTCCAAATAGTGTGAAAAAAATTGAGATTGGTGCGTTTAATGGAAATCTTGGTGATGAAAATTATGCATTGAAAGTTGTGCTTTTGTCAAAAGGTAATGTTGACAACAAAGATTCTTCTTCCATTGTTAATCCGACAGAAGAAGATAAGACGACTTCAGTAGATGTGGATAGTTCAAAATGGGATGAAAAAGATTTTGTATTTGATAAGGGTAAAGTTCTAGGATTTTCTGGTATCGGAAAATTAAAAGTTCGTGAAAACAAAAATCTTGTAATTCCTGAAAAGAATGGGAAATATGTTGTTGATGAAATTGGAGATGATGCTTTTCGAAATGTGGATTTTGAAAATAGTAGTTTGAATAAGTACGATTTACAAAGCATTAAACTTCCGAAAACTGTGAAAAAAATCGGGAAATTTGCATTCCAGTCTAATTATTTGACAGAATTTGAAGCACCTGAGGCTCTAAAAATAATTGGAGATGGAGCATTCATGAATAACAAGATAGAAATGCTTGAATTAGGCGAAAATACTGAAATAATTGGAAGTAGTGCGTTTCATATTAATAAATTATTTGCAATAGTGATTTATCCAAATGTTAGGGAAATTGGGATTTCAGCTTTTAGAAATAACGATGCACAAAATATAATGTTTATGGGCGATAAAGTTGAAAAAATAGGAGAAATGGCTTTTTGTAATAACAAAATATCTGAGTTGGATTTGAGCTTATTAACAAAATTAAAAGAAATATCTGTTCAAACTTTTTACAAAAATAGCATTACAAAGGTTACAATGCCCGAAAATTTGGAAAGTGTAAAAGAAGAAGCATTCAGATATAATAATTTAAAAGAGATTGATTTTTCAAATAATATTAAAGAAATAAGATTTAATGCATTTGATGATAACAAAGTTGAGGATAATTACAAAAAAGTTTTAGTTAGAATTAAAGGAAAAACGATAGCTGATGGAAATAATTTTGTTGTTAATCCTGAAGAAACTACGAAAAACAAAGATGATTTGAAAAAAGTTTTGGATGAATTAAATAAGTTAGATTTAACAGAACTCAGAGATGATACTCAAAAGCAATTTGAAGATATGAAGGCTGAAGGTGAAAAGCTTTTAAGAAAAGACAAATTATCTGAGGGTGCGAAGTTAAAATACATCCATGATACTCAATTTTTTGTAAGTCGATATAAGTTAGACTCATTAATTAAAAAAGGAGAATTAACGATTAAAAATCATCCAGAAAATTCTGGGATTTTGAAAGATAAACTTGAATACGCAAAAAAATCTTATAATAATTCCGCCGTTGTGGATAATAAATTAACTCGTTTAACAAAAGAATTACAAAATCTTATTAATATTGTTGAAAACAAAGGAAACATGGAAAATTCAATTATGAAACAAGGTCATTTTGAACTTAAAACGCCACTTCCGATTCCATCCTATCATATTGGAATGAATGTGTATTTTGACAAAAACGGCAAAATCTTGTATGTGTTAGACATGTCTTACACTATTGGAAAAGGACAAAAAGACGAATACGGCAATGAGATTTTGAATGTTGATGAAGATAATGAAGGTTATCATATGTTGGCTTTGGAGACTTTGGATGATTATGAAGGGCTAAATTATTCAGATGTTTTGAAATCAAATGTAGATAGTCTTGGAAAAATCAGAAAAGTTGATGATAGAGCAAAATACCATAGGGAAGGAATTTTCAATGCAATAAAAGATGCTTGCAAAGATTTTGAAAAGGAAAATCCAACAAAACAAGGTGATAACCCAGGGAAAACACCAAATCAACCTGGTACAGTAACACCAACACCAAGCACACCAGCTGAACAACAAAAAACTACAACAAGAGTAGCAGGAGCTGACAGAATTCAAACATCAGTAGAAGTATCCAAGAAATACTACAAATCTGCTGAAACAGTAATCGTAGCAAACTACGAACAATTCGCAGACAGCTTATCAGCATCAGCATTATCAAAAGCATTAAAAGCACCAATCCTACTTGTTAAAAAAGATCAATTAGATTCAGTAGTAGCACAAGAAATCAAGAGACTTGGAGCTAAGAATGTAATAGTAATAGGTGGAGAAAAATCAGTAGATAAAACAAAAGAAAGCCTATCTAAATACAATCTACAAACAATAGCTGGATC
>OKWK01000250.1_pt1 | contig 37706 bp, 68 predicted proteins | sample 1607181 | NCBI WGS metagenome assembly OKWK01 (sample SAMN07501053, study PRJEB24779) | human gut metagenome | isolation source: stool | host: human infant | place: USA: Pittsburgh, PA
GTGGCGGAGAGGGTGGGTCAACCGCCACAAACATAAGATAATATGATTGATTTGATTTATACTATGATATAAGGTGGCAAAAAGGGGGCAATCATTATTTTTCTTTTATTGAATGCAAGTATTAACTACTTTTTCTAAATCCCCTGTACTATCAAATATGTTAAATCCTATTTCACGGATTAGTTTCATTTGATATTTGTGTTCTTCTCTTGTACGTTTAAACTCTGTTAAATGTTTTACCATACCTCTCATTAGAGATATGTTTGTTTCCATTTCTTCTATGTACGCTTTAACACTATCATAATCAATGCCTATTTTTTCTTCAATCGGTACTACAGACTTAACTGGTGCTACAGGTTGCCTATTAAAGTATTTAGCAATTGTTAAATTAACAGGATCTACATTATTGTACATAATGCAAGTTAGTTTATATGCTGTAGGTTCTGTGAATACAATTAATCGTGAAACAGCACTATGCATAGGAATATTATTTTCATGCTTATAAGCAGTTACTTCTTCCTTTTCTAACATTTGATATGGCAAGCCTTTATCTTTTAAATGCCATAGAATGCTTGTTCTATTTCTTTTTACTATTTCTGCAAAATCACCAATAGTTATGACAGGTACACCTTTATATGTCTTACAATGTAGTTCGTTTTGATTTACAGGCTCTTCTAAATAGCCTTGTTTTAATGTTTCTTCCATTTCGTTGAAAGCTTCAATATATTTTAGCTTCCATTGTAATGCTTTCTTTCCTGTAAATCCCATAGCCAGTAGTGAAAAGCCATCACGATTCATTAAATAGAATGGAAATTGTTGTCCACGATAAACAGTAGATGTTTCTTGGAAAAATTTAGTGGCCGAATTTTCGGCTACTAAAATTTCTCTAATAATTTCTAATACATGTTTATGTTGTTTTCCAAAATGCTCTGCTATATCTTTACTAGATACTACGATTTGATTATTATTAATTACTACTAATTGTTTCATGATTTTAGCTCCTTAGTCTTTAAAGGAACAATGCACTCATGATATAATATTTCATAGAGAACATTGTTCTCGCTCCTGTAAGACACAGTAACTTTCCACGGTGGCTGTGTCTTATTTTTTTTGCTCAATCAATTCAATTCCTTTAATAATAGCATCTGTTCGGCTTATACCTAATCGTTGAGCGCATCCATTAATCATATTCAACTCCGCATCAGTTAATCTAATATTTAGGCTTTTATTTCTTGATTGAGTTTGCTTGGGTGGGCGACCCATTCGTTTTTCCATCTTATCACCTCACTTATGCCCTTGCATATATAATATATTTTGCACGTGCATAAGTCAAATAAACTTTTCTTAAACTAAAATTTAGTGGCTTAATTTTCAGCCACTAAAACTTCATAAAAAGAGCCACCGCATCATCTGTGCAGTGGCTTTTACTTTTATTATCTCTTATGCTTAACTGGAAATACTGAATGATCCTTATCATACCATAACGGAAAAAACGTTCCATTTGATACATATCCAACTAATCTCTTTTTACTAGCTAATCGTAACGAGAATACTTGTTCAAAATTTCTCATGTATCCATCTTTGATATATTTCTCTTGATAGTCTTTTGGCAATTTAATAGCTGGAATATAGTGGCTATTACTCCCATTACCCTCACGTTTTCCACCAGATGCAGATTTTACTTCAGACCATGTTTGTGTAGAATAGTCCTCTAGCTTATGAATGATATTAGTAATAACATCATTTCCATCTAATCCACACCAGCATTTATGTTCACTATAATACGATTTGAAAGACCATTTAAATAACTCTGTATCAAAGTTACGCCTATTAGATAGTGGTTTTTCAGAGCTCTTTATTGTTACTCTGCCTTTTTTATTTGCCATATTACCAATTTCCTTGGTAATACTCTTCCATGGCTTCTTTGGTAATAATAGTATCGCAATGTGCACCAGCTGGCAATCCACCTCTGGCATCTAACCAAGGTGCTTCTGAATGTGTCATTTGGCTCAAATCATATCCAGATACATCTTTAAGACTATTACATACTACATCTATAGTAGCTTTATGATCATCACTTATTCTATTGGTATCTGGTTTATAACTTTCTAAAAACTCTGAACCTTCAATCATGAACATACCTTTATGTGTTTGAAATAGCTTTCTACAAACAGGACCTTTTGGCCATGCTTCAAAGTCATCTTCAAAGATAGGAACATCATCCCACACTAATGCCATTGCTTGCGAATAGAAAGCTAACTTCTGTAGCTTCATTGCTGACATTGGTCCAAAGTTATCAATTATGTATTTTGCAACATCATAGATAGTACTTTGTTGTCCTTTTCCTTTCATAATATTTGCCTCCTTAACATCACAACCTTTGTTAAGATTAGTTTATAATCCTTTCATTAATCATACATGAAGAAATGATGAAAAGGCAAATCTTTATTTATGCTTCTTTACCATACAGTCTTTCCATCCCTTGCCTTGTTACAAGCCAGTTCTTACCCGATTTCTTAAACTCGCCTTCTTTAAATCCATTCTTTACACGACCTCTACAATTCTGTTTCAATGAGTCAGCAGTAACATTCCAGCGCTCTGCAGCCTCTTGTGTGGTCATAATATCATCTAGTTCAAATTTCAATTTTATCACCCTCTAACTAAACGTTTAATTGCTAGTATCAAAACAATAATAGTTACTATATTAATCAGCCATTCTAAATATTGCATAATTCACCTCGTTGATTTACAATGATGTTGAAAAGGTGGCGGGGCTTTCACCCGCCGGCTTTTTACTACTCCTTGCTAACAAGTTTCAGTATTGCTAGTGCCAGTACCAGTGGCGTTAACGCATTCGCTAAACTTGTTAGCTTTTCTATTATGTCCACTATCATCACCTCCTTACAATTATGTTATACCCTTTACCGTGTATAAAGTCAAGTATTTATTTTGATTTTTACAAACAAAAAATAGCCTACCAACTTAGATTTAATCTAGGTTAGTAGGCTCTTTTCATTTTCAGTTATAAATAATTATTTTATTACTTATGCTACTTAACAATACTCATAACTTCTTTTTCTAACGTACTGGTACCATCAAAAATATTAAACCCTATTTCACGGATTAGTTTCATTTGATATTTGTGTTCTTCTCTTGTGCGTTTAAACTCTGTTAAATGTTTCACCATACCTCTCATCAAAGATATGTTTGTTTCCATTTCTTCTATGTACTCTTTTACACTATCATAATCAATGCCTATTTTTTCTTCAATCGGCACAACAGACTTTACTGTTGCTACAGGTTGTCTATTAAAATATTTAGCAATTTCTAAATTAATAGGATCTACATTATTGTACATAATGCAAGTTAGTTTGTATGCCGTAGATTCCGTAAATACAATTAGCTTGGAAATAGCGCTATGTAAAGGAATGTTATTTTCTTCCTTATAAGCGGTTACTTCTTCCTTTTCTAACAGTTGATATGGCAAGCCTTTATCTTTTAACTGCCATAGAATACTCGTTCTATTTCTTTTTACTATTTCTGCAAAGTCACCAATGGTTATAACAGGTACACCTTTATACGTCTTACAATGTAGTTCACTTGGGTTTACAGGCTCTTCTAAATAGCCTTGTTTTAATGTTTCTTCCATTTCATTGAAAGCTTGAATATATTTTAACTTCCATTGTAATGCTTTCTTTCCTGTAAAGCCCATGGCAAGTAGTGAAAAACCATCACGATTCATTAAGTAAAACGGAAATTCTCTACCACGATAAAAAGTAGATGTTTCTTGGAAAAATTTAGTGGCGGAATTTTCCGCCACTAAAATATGGCGTATATTTTCTAATACATCCTTATGTTCTTTTCCAAAATGCTCTGCTAAGTCTTTACTAGATACAACAATTTGATTATTATTAATTACCACTAATTGTTTCATGATTTTAGCTCCTTAGTCTTTAAAGGAACATAGCATTCATGATATAATATTTCATGAGGACTATGTTCTCCTGCACATAAGGCAACTACTCAACTTTCCACGGTAGGTAGTTGTCTTATTTTTTTAACCTTTTGATAGCCTCTCGGATTGCATCTGCTTTTGATATTTGTTTTTCATCACAATATTCATTTAATATTTTATTAGATTCACTATCTAATCTAACTGTAATTCTTGTTTCCTTTGGATTATCCGTAGGTCTACCCATTTTTGCAGCACTCATTTCATCACCTCACTTATGTCTGCCTTAACTATATTATATATTTCGTCTGACATAAGTTAAATAAACAATTTCTAAACTTTCATAACACAAATAAAAATAGTCTATCAACCTAGATGTTTTCCTAAGTTGATAGGCTATTTATTATGCTATTCAGTTATAAACAATTACTTTACTACTCAACTGACAACTAATAGTTGATAGTTGCGTGTATCCACCATTACACGCTATGGAGATATTGGATCACTTCCTTAATGTTTGAACGCTATTCCTATAATTGCACCACCACTTAGAACTTGTGATACATTTCGTTGCATCCGCAATCGTTTAATGGTTTTATTGTCGTTCTCTATTTGCCCTTTCAATTCGGTCAAAGAGTTCTGCATTTCGTTTAAGGTAACTTCTTGCTTCATTGATTGAAGTTTGGCTTGCATCAATTCGCTCTCCAATTTGTTGATTGTATTGTGTGCTTCGGTCAACTCGTTCTTTTGCTTCACGACTAAGCTCTGTGCTTCTGTCAATGGAACGTTGGACGCTTCGATTGAGTTCAATGCTTTCTCGTTGTTGCTCTTGAGCTCGTTCCACTGCGTTAATGGTACGCTGATAGTTGCTTCCGCTTGGCTGGTAGAGGATATATCCTGCGCAAAGGACGAGGATGATGCCAATACCACCGATAACAGCATGGCGGTAACTAAGGCTATTAAGTAAAACTTTGATTTTGTCATACATTATACCCCTCCTGCGTAGTCAGTAATCCCCCTAGCGATGGCACGTACGATAGTATCTAAATCATTAGATAACATAGCATGGTCTTCTTCATTATCGATGAAGGCCATTTCTACTAATACAGCAGTTGCATCTGTGCCGTTTAGTACCCAAAGGTCATCACGTTTCTTAACGCCACGATCAACTGTGTTAATGCTTCGGATTATTTGTGATTGGATATCGTTCGCCAAACGTTGCCCGTTAAAGGACTTGTACAAAGTTTCTGTACCTCGAGCTTGCGTGTTGAATGCATTGCAGTGAAGTGATACGAAGATATCTGCACCCCAAGCATCAGATTCAGCACATACAAGGCCTAAATCATCATCTTGCAGAGTGCGAACTTCACACCCTGCTGTTTCTAAATAGCGTGCCAGCATCTTGCCTGCATCACGTGCCACATCACATTCACGTGTGCCGTAGACTGGATTAACTGCGCCACTATCTAAATTAATATCATGTCCAGGGTTAATAAATACTTTCATCTTTTATCCTCCTCTTCTAATTTATCAGGAATACCATTGTTGTTTCTGTCTAGCCAAAGTCCTAAGAACCCTACGATGGCCATTAATACGCTAGGGATGAATATATGATCTATGATATTAAGCCCTACATTAATCAGCTTGTTCGCCTCGTCAGATACGTACCCACTAACAAATGACATAACATATTGAATTATTACCAATAGAATAGGCACTAGCATAATAAATACTAGCGCCCGAGTAGCGAATATACCTGTAGGGTGGAAGTTAGCCACCCTTACAGAATGATATGATTTTTTAATTGTGTTGATGAGCTTTGGTGGTATATTCATGTAATTCCTCCTTAATATCATCAACACGAACTTCTATGCTATCGACACGAGATGTTAATTTTACATGTTCCGTGTAAGCTTTGGTCCGTTGTTCTCGTGAAAGTTTGATTTCATCTTTCAAGTCTTTCAAGGTGTCAGTAAGTACACCCATTTTTTCCTGAAACATCAAATTGTCTTGCATTCGTTGCAAATCCAACTTTTCGAGCAACGGAATAACCAGAACCTTATACCCTATTCCCGCAACTATACTGACAATAGTCAACGTGGTTAGAATGTCATTCAGTTCGAATTGCCATGTCCACATTTAATCTCCTTCCGTTTGTGCTTCGATTTCATCTAAAGCCATTAAATCATTGTGCACGCATCCTACAGTCGGACACGTTCCATCATCATTAAGAACTTCCCAACAGTACTCACAGAATTCCATTACCGGAACTTTACTATCACCGATATATTTAGGCATATTATTGCACCTCCTTGATTCGTGCTACCATTTCGCTATTCAACTTGATATATTGAGCACTAATTGCGTTAGTAGGTTTCCCCATGAGTAGCAATCGGCGTTGAGCCTCTTCTAGCGTTTTAAAACGTGGTTCATATTCGCCTTTTATGGCGTTTATTTTTTCTTCCTTCGTTGGAATGTATTCAACTACTGGTGCATCTACAAATTCGCCATTTACATAACATTTACCACTCGTGAATTGTGCCTGCATTTCACTATCCCCTGTTACGATATTAGCAGTTGGATATGTTTGTTTGGCTAATTGCTCTGTTTCTTCAAGAGTATCCGCATGAACACCAACTACATATGATGTTTGGCGAACACCTTTTTCGTCTAATACAAATACGTACATATTCTTATCCTTTCTTGGAGGTTACTATGAAATTAATTGAGAAATTAAAAGGGGCTCATGAACGCCCCTATGTAGCGTATAAAGTTGTAGGTTATTATTCCTCTTATAATGAGGCTAAGGAGGCATTAAACAATGTTCATACATTAGATGATGTTTACCATTCATGGTTAGAGTTACATTCATTACATGTCTCATTACACACCATAAAAGGATATGAATGTGCTTATCATCATGTATCATCAATATCTCACCGCCCTATCAACGAAATCACATATATGGATTTGCAAAATATAATATCAAATATGCTAAAGAGCGGACGCTCTTATTCCTCATGTAAGAAAGTTCGCTCTTTACTCAATCAACTATATTCATTTGCAATTATTAATGACTGGTGCTCGAAGTCATACAGTCAATATTTGAATATTGGCCACAATATCCCTAAACGCCCACGCAAGGTATTTACTACCAATCAAATTAACCGCCTATGGTGTATCAATGCAGAATTACCATTAATACTCTTATACACTGGATTGCGTGCTAGTGAATTAATTAATTTAAAATCTACTGACATTAATAGAAAGCAACGATATTTGAAAGTAACTTCTAGCAAGACAAAAGCAGGTATCCGCATCATTCCCATTCATCATCGTATCTGGCCATTTATTGAATCTCGACTATTTAATAAATGGATCATAGAGGAACGTAATTATGTTTCTCTATCACATGCCTTTAAATTATCCATGAATACTATTAACGCTAAACATACTCCCCATGATTGCCGTCATTCATTCGCTACTAAATTAGATGATGTAGGTGCTAACTATAATGCTAAACGGTTATTATTAGGCCATGCTTCATCTAATGTTACTGATGGAGTTTATACGCATAAATCACTTAGACAATTACGCAAGGCCATTGAAATGCTTAAATGACCAAGGGGGAAATGATAGTGATGCCCAAGCATATTACGATATAGGAAGTCAACAAAGGCAAGAGCAATTTATATTTCCTATATCGTTTAAATCCAAGCCATTATATGTTCATCCATATGCAATTAATAAAGTAGAATTAAGGCATTTATCACGAATTGGAATTAGTGATAGCCAGATTACATCAACAGGATTTGCAGCGGTTATTAGTGAGAATTCTAATGTAATAGAACAGATTAAAATGAGGTATATTGCTGTTGGAATTTAATACCCAATGGCCACATATGTCATAGCATTGGTCGTGTAAAAGCCGTTATAGTCATTATCCAGCCCGGATATGAACTGAGTTTTATTTACGGATTTTGCCCAAGCATTGGTCTTGTACTGCTCAATCATTGATGTTGCACACATTGTAAAGCATGTATTTGCGAACGCTATAGGATATGTCAAATACGTGGTTTTGTTTGCAGATTCACCGCAAATTCCCCCTTGGGTATTTAGACAGTACCAATCATAAATATTCTAGGAATTCTACCACCAGCACCGAATACTCTCGCTTTTGTATTATCAATATGATCTACACTAAATACTGCTCTGCCAGTTCCTTGGTCTGTAACTTGAATTGTTAAACATTTTGTTACAGATAATGGATATGTCCATATATCATTTGTTTGCACATGTAAATCATATGTCCCTTGGTCAAATTCCAATAGATAATACTCTAACCTGTCTAATTCCAGAAGTTCCAGTTTTATCATAATTAATACTACATAAGAACTGTGTATTATTAATAGCCATTGCCCATGCTGGTCTATCAAAATCATATGCTGTTTTACTGCTTAGATCAGCAGAACCATTTACATAAAATGGTTTATTTTTAAATGCAATGGGGAATGACCATGGATTTGATGTACCATCTGTTTCTCCATAGTATCCCCCTTGGATAATTAAACCGCCAAACAACTTGCCAAAGCTGACATACCACGCATTTGGATTCGATAAATCATACCGTACGCCCAAGCTTTGTAATGTTTCGTCCCCCAAGGCTTTTACTACATCTTGCCCATTTTTAATATTTAGACTACTTAATAGAGTTTTAACCAAAGATAATGTTGGTGCTAAACCTTGTTTATCACTACTATCTTCATTAGTTAGTAATTTTAATAACTCTTTTGTACCATTACCTTTTGTAGCTTCTAATCCATTTTCATTAGTTACTAGAGCTTTAATATAATCAGCAGATGTTTTATCCACTTTAGAATCCTCTAATGCACTAATCTTTCCATTAATGGTTTTAAATTGTTCCTTATGTGCTTCTGTTGCTTTATTGTGTGTGTCAATTGCTGCTTCCAATTGTTCTAAAGTAATAGCACTACTAAAATCTACTTCACCTTTTACGTTTGGATTATCCCCCACCCCTAATGCAATTACTAAACGTTGCATTGGAATAATATAATTTTTATCTGGAATATATGAAGTTAAACCTTTGGCATTAGAATAGCCAATTAGCTTTTCTTCACCACTATCCCCATTTTTTGCATATAGTCCCACCTCTCGCCAATAGAATCCATTTTCTACCTTTTTATTATCAAAATTAAATTGAAATTGCATTTGTCCATTTGCAACTCCTTTTACTTGGCTTAACCCTATTTCTAATTTTTTACTAACTATTTCTGTTAAACCATCAATACTTGCTGTTAGTTGCCCATCACCAATTACCGCCTTTGTAATAATTAGTCTGTCCTCTGTTTTGCCAGTTGCTGCTCTAAGGATCATTTTATTTCCTTGAACAGTCAAGCTTAATCCCGGAAATTGTGCCATATTACCCTCCTATCATAGTTACTTCTTCTATCCCAATGGCATTCCCATAATAGATGCTGTGTTCAATCTCAATATTCTCTAATGGTTTTATCATGCCTATCACTGTTTCTTCTTGCGCTCCTACTAATGATGTAATTATTAAGTTTTGCGCAACAGTTTGTTCTTCCCAAACAATATATCCAATATGTGCTGGTTTAAATTCTTCAATTGCACTGTGTAAATCATCTATGTTATCACACATGTCCTTTGTAAAGCTTAAATCCATCATATATTTTTCGTTATATGGAGTTATTTCAGCAGATTTATCAGATACAAACTTATTGGCAATAGTTTCAAGATATTCTTTTGTGCTGCTATTTGTAGTATTTAACTTTGCAATTACACGATTTCTTCTATCCCTAAAACTATTATTTTTTTGTTTTATCCCAACAAATTCTTCCCATTTATCTAATGCATAAGTTGCTGATTGAATGTTATCTTGTTTTAATAGTTCAATTAACAATAATCTAATGCGTTCATGCTCTCTACTATCTGCATCACTTATTGCTTTAAACTCTAAATTTTTTGCAATAAAAAGAGGCAGATACGTAAGTATATCTACCTCTTTCCATCTAATAAAATCACTCATGCACGATCACCTCTTTAATTGTTGGTAATTGTTCATTTGTAATAACAATATTAGTAATCCCTTTATTAACTTTTAAATCACGATAGTCTAATACCCCTGTTTCTTTATTAGCTAAAATAGCTTTACCAATATTAGCATAAGATACATATGTGCCATTAAAAATTTGCTTTTTAAACTCCTCATTTAATACCTTTTTAACAGCCTCTATATCTGCTTTCCCCTTTGTCACTGTTAGTTCGATATTAATATCAAATATTGTTGGTGTTACTACAGTTACAGTTGCCCCAATTGGTGCGTTTTCAGCAATTACAGCCTTAACTTTTTCAATTAATTCTGTACTAGCACTTTCACGTTCATTATTGATAATAATAACCTTAACTGTTCCCGGACCATTCCATAATGGAATTACTTTAACTAAAAAAACACCATTAACTAATCGAGCCCACTGTTCATAATGATATACATTGCCACTGGTTGCAGGTCTTCTAACTTTTAATAGGAGCCTATCTAAAAGTTCTGAATCAGTCTCTTCATCATATCCATCATAAGCAGCTGCTTCATTGGTAACTGTACTAACACCATATATCCCCCCAACTATTTCTGTGATTGTATTTGCCCCTACATTCAAAGATTTTCCAGGTTGTTCAGATAATGCCAATACTTTAGCACTCCCAGTATCGCCTAGATTGACCTCCTTAGAAGTCCTAAATGTTTCATCATTGTCTGTGCTAAACAAACTCCCTTTAGGGATTATCGTATTAGCTGTGCCAGTTATAGTTAATATTACATTAGCTTGTGTTGCAGCTTTTCTAAATACACCATGAGCTTCTGCATGACGTGTTAAATATTCTCCCCATGCAGTTTGAGGAAAGGCCGCATCAAGTATCAACTGCATTTCTGCATAAGACTTTTCAAACTCAACTGCATTTGAACTCAATGTATCAAATACAAATGTTCCTTCATGTGTACTTAGGCCTTCTTTATCTATTTTTTTGAAATCTGCTAGTAGCCGTCCTAGCACATCTTGCTTACTTTGTGGTTCTAGCATTATACTTCAACTCCTATCGTATTTGGTCCATAAATTGTTTGTAACTCTATTTGCAGTGTAATTATTTTATGTTCTTGAATTACATTTACTGCATCTACATTTATAATGTATGGATTAACTAATAACGCATCCTTTACATATTCAAACAGATCATATTGACTAGGTGTATCATTAGGCTTTTTCCCAATGAATTGTTCAAACTCAATGCCATAATCATCATAATATGCTCTATAACGGTATCGCTCTACTCTTAATGTTTTCCACACCCATACTTTTATTGCATCATTCCCTGTTACATATTTATGATTACCATTTTTATCATATTGATAGGTATCTCGTTGAAAGTCCCAAGCTAACTCTTTGCATAGTGGCAGGTTTTTATTTACGTCAATGCTACTTGGTGTATTCCCTTTCATAAATGGATTACTCATTGCCGTCTAACCTCCTACATTTTCCATATACAAAGTACTGCTCGGCTGTACTTTCATCATCACCTACTATCGGAATTAACATTACTTTATCGCCTATATGCCATGTATCAGTCATAATTCTGGTCTTTATGTAATCATTATGAATTTCATGAGTATGGCTAGAAAACTCAGCATATCCCCCACCACCTGCTCTTGGTTGTGTTTCTGAAATGATATGTCCTTTAGATTCCCTATAATGCCCTTGTAACCAATATTCATCAACCCATAAAAAATTACTGTTTAATTCCATTCCATTGAATGATACAACTAGATTCGGAGGTGGTGATACTATCGTACCAATTCCCGGCATTGCTTGCTTGCCTGCGTTTCCGCCCACATTGCTCATGATGCCTAATATTCCTGTATAAGGATCATTATTTTTCTTCGGCACTTTCACCCTCTCCTTCCTCTGGTTCTCTGATGTACTCTAGATTCAATTCCATTGTATGTGTATTATTTTCAAATGTATGAGTGTCAGACTTAATGAAGAATACTCCTTTTAGTTGCTCTTCTTCAATTACTACAGAATAGCCTGCAATACATTGTATATTCCCTAGTGCAGAAATACTTGAGTCCATTTTAATTCCTTTAATTTTCGCCTTAGCTTTAGCTGCATTATCAACAGGAAACTTTGGCTTTTCAGGTGTACTTGTTGTACTAGACTTTCTCTTTTTAGTCGCTTTCTTTTCCTTTGGTTCTGGCTGATTTTTATATATATCTTGGAAAATACCATATTTTTTTATTAGCTCATCCTCATTATCTATCCGAATTACATTACCTGCTGCATCAACAGTTTTTACTCGGTTTACCATTTCTTCAATAGACTCTGAATGTGATGAGTTTATTACATCGTATGTATCTCTCGCTATATAGTCTTCAATGATTGTCCCTTTTTCAATCAAGTTAATTCCACCTTCTAATAATATTGCAGTGAAATCTTTTTGAATATCAGCCTTTGTTTTCTCAAACAACATTTGAAAAACTTCTGTACATGTTTTTTTATCTGCCACAAAGTTTACTACTGTAGGTATATCTGGTAATGTCCCTACAGGTACTTCAACCTCTGCGCATACACGCTTGAAAGCATCAACTACATTTGTAGCATTAAAAACTAAACTTACTTTAGACTTTGCTAGGTATATCATCCCATCATAGCAAGTAATATCATATGTATTGTCATTTGTATTTCTTTTTCTAAAGAAAACACGTCCAGTAAATATCTTTGCATTATCTACTGTCACTTCAATACGATCACCTAAATCAATTAAATAATTCGGAAATGATATATCTTTAGGATTGTAAGCATATGAAAACTCTAACTTTCTGGCAGCTTCTTCTCTATCACCGCTCCATGTGAACTTAGAAATAAGATGTGTAATATCTACTCTTTCATCCTTTTCATTAATATGTTCTATTAGTGTAATCATAGTGGCCACTCCTTACCATTCAGTTTTAATGACCGCTTAGATACTTTTAAAACTGCACCAATTGGACTTTTACCAGCTTTAACCATCATCTTATACATGTTTAATGCCTTTTTACCTTGTTCAGCTATTGGCATTATTTTTGATACGGCCTTATTTGCTGTATCCATGAAATGTTCTTGTGGATATGATGTTACAGCTTGCTCTTCTGGAGCTTCTGCGATTCTACTATGTAATCCTGTCGTATCATTTTTAATCTCTGATGTTGGTTTTATGTATCTATATTCTTTGAGTGTCATCTCATAATATACATCACTCGTACCATCATGCTCATCATGATTAAATGACTCAATTGTACAATACATCGAAATTGATGTATTAGAAATTGAAATCTTACAAGGTTTACCACTTGTAGCAAATCCATCAATTTTCCTTACTAGATTATAAGGATTTGTTTCGTTTGTTTCAGACCACTCATATTTTTGTGCAGGAAAAAAGCCTTCAAAGGATAGTGTCTGAAGGCCTCTTTTCCCCAACATATTAATTTCACCAATAGCATTGATATTCAAAGTGCTATTATTATATGTCCGTCCCACCTTAAATGAAGCTGGCGTTACTGGCAATATAATATTTTGACCTGCACAGGATAATGTAAACTTACATCCCTGTGGTATTCCTTTGCCTCCAAAGAAGCTCATAATTGCATCAAAAAATGACATTATACAGCTCCCTCCATTCTATTGATAGAACGTTTTTGTAATTGGTAATGAATTTGCTCTGCAATTTCGAATGTTAATTCTTCTACAGATTTTCCATCGTTACGAACATTAAGATTAGCTATATTTACATTAATGCTATTACCAGATGAACTACGTTTCCCTTGATTATATGCAGAATTTAATGATTGTGCATGAGGTATTACTTGTGCGCCACTTGGTAGATTTACTATTTCAGCCCCACGATCATGAATCATGGCAGGTCCACCTTTCCAGTTATCAGTACCAGAATATAGCAAAGGGATATTTAATGGTCCAAAGTGTGAACCACCAACACCCGGTACCCAGTCTGGAATGTCTACTGAAATGCCGTTGACCGCCGAAATCAAACTATTAATTGATGCTTTAATACCTGCAATAACTCCATCAAATATACTTTGGATTGGCATTACAATCCCCTCAAAGATTTGAACGATACCATTCCATGCCATACTCCAATTCCCTGTAAATACGCCTACAAGAAAGTCTGTAATACCACTTAATACAGTTGTAATTCCATTTACAACACCTTCAACTACAGTTAATGCAAATGTAAGTATCCCTGTAATTCCTGCAATAGCTACATTAAACCCTACTACTAATGCCCCTAATGCTACTGCAAGCGGTCCACCAATCAATACTTTAGCTACCTTACTTACAACAGTAAAAATAATATTGAGAAAAGGTGACATTAGTTGATAAATCCTACCAAATGATGTAGCCACTTGACTAATTAGTTTTCCAAAAGCATCAGCTACTTTCGATACTATTGGCTGTAAAGCTGTAACAATTCGGCTAACTGCACCTTTTATGATGCCCACAAAGCCTATAAAGGATTGTCCTATACCTTCTAATACTGGTTTTACCTTATCAAAGTTTTTATAAATTGCTAGACCTAATAAAGCAATTACGCCTATCGCAATCCCTACAGGACCAGTAAACACCAATGGTATTAATCTACCTATAATTGGTAATACCCTCATAGCTACGCTACCAATACTACTAAATGCTCTTGCAATCCCTTTTACTGATACTTCTAACAGCTTATTATTAATGCTTTGACCTCTTAATACTTTCCCAATATTTGCATATGTCCGCATCAAGGAACCAATACCACTTGTAATAGGCCCTAGTATTTTTGTAAAAGCAGTAAAACTAACAATGCTTATCCCAATATCAATTGCTGTATTTTTAATTGCTGGACTTAAATCAGTAAAGTATTTTGCTAAATTACCGATTGTGTCAGCCACCTTTTGTACCCTAGGCTGCAATACATCTGCAAAGCTAATGGCTAATGCCTCAACTTTACTTTCTAAATCCTTGAATGACCCTAGCAGTGTTTTCTTCATAATATCTGCTTGTGCTTTAGATGAGCCTGTTGCAGAATCCATTGAACTACGCATATCATCGTATGCTTCTTTTGTAGTATTCAATACGGCAAGTAATGCAGATGTGGATTCTGTGCCCGCAATGTCACCTGCTAATTTAAATTTTTCAGCTTCAGTTAGTCCTTGCATTTTAGTTCGTAATTGATCATACACTTTACCAAGACCAATAAATTTGCCCTGTGAATCTGTAGTAACAATTCCTAACTTTTGTAATGCATCTGCCGCTTCTTTTGGAGGGTCTATTAATCTACTTAACATCATCCGTAATGCACGACCACTCGTTGATGCCTCAATATTGTTATTACTCATGATAGCTAATGATGTTGATAATTCTTCTACAGATATTCCTAATGCAGCCGCTGGAGCACCTGCATATTGGATTGCATTGCCAAACCCAACCATATCTAAACGTGATTTGTTTGCAGCCATTTGAATTACATCGGCCATTCGTGTTGCATTCTCGGCCACATTACCTTCTTGTAATCCCCATGTATTTAATGCCCCCGATACAATCCCTGCTGTTGTTTCTAAATTTTCACCAGATGCAACAGATGCTTCTACAATTGATGGTAATGAGCTCATAATTTGACTAGCATTCATACCACTTGCAGCTAAACCATCCATAGCCTCCGCCGCTTGTGTTGCACTTATCGGGAAGTCTGCCCCTAACTGTTTTGCAACATCTCTTAATTTAATCATTTCATCATGCGTTGCACCTGCTTTTGCACCTGCAGAAGTTACTGCAGAGTCAAATCCAACAAAGGCTTTAACAGAGGCGGCACCCATGCCAACGATAGCAGCAGATACAGGCATCAAGGCGTTACCAATTCCACTAATACCTCTACCTATATTTTGTAGATTTCTACCTTGCCTATCTGCCATATTAGCAGTTGTAGCCATTTGTGAATTAATTCCAGATAATACGGATGTTACACCATCATGTAACCGCATCACCAAATCAATTACTTCACTCATTCTTTATTCGCCTCCTCTCTGTCCTTAATTTCTTGCAACATAAAAGCACGGAGAACTATACGTTCCCCATGCCCCATTTTGTGAAATTCCGATGGCATTACATCATGATTGACATACATGTAATAGGCAAGATTTACATCACCATCGGAATATATTAGTTTTTTACTTCATTGACTACTTTTTTTATGTCTTTATCTCCATAACCAGATAGAGATAATACTTCACGTGCAATCAATTCCAATTCACCGGCTTTAAATAGTTTTGTGAATAAAGCTTGTTTGGATGGTACTTGGAATTTTTGTAATAATTCTTTCGCCCCAAAATCTGGAGATACAATTCCATCAGTTACTACTAGCTGTAAAAATGCACTTTCATCAGCAACACCATCTTGAGTAGCCAACATACGAAGGTCAGCAATACGTTTATAACTAATTTCTTTTACTGTTACTGTAAAAGGTTCATCAAAAACTTTTGATAATCGTGTAATTTCTAAATCCTGTTTAGCTGCCGCTTTTAATGTACCAAGGTCTTTTTCCATCAATTTATCAATGATATTGCTCATCTATTAGTCCTCCACTTTATCAATCACGTCAAACTCTGTAAATGTAAAGTCTACAGATTCTTCTACAAGTGCGCCTACTTTCCAGTTTGCAAGGTCTAAAGAATCGAATGTAACATCATACAACGTTACAGTTTCTACACCTTTTGCATCAGGATCATCTAATTGAATTACCAATTGGCACACAGTAGCTTTACCTTTTTTTAGGTTTTCAGCCATTTTACTAATCATCAAAGAAGATACTTTGTTCATAGTTAAACTGCCTGTACCTTCATAACCAACATATTTATATTGTTTACTCATTGTTTTGGCTTTTTTAACTTCTTCTTTGCTTAATTTAATTGTAGCTTTAACTGCGGTAGCTTGTGACACCAAAGAACCATCTAACCATACTTGCCCATGAGAGCCTGTCATTACCTGTTGCGCTGCAAAATTCTCCATGTGTTCCTCCTATTAAATATTAATTGGTAATTGGATATCTTCCATTGCATCAAGCGGTCTTACTTTTGCTTTTAAGAATACAATTTTCTTAGTATCCAATTTTTTAACTTCATCATCACTCATTTTTGCTAATTCTTCTTTTGTGAATAAGCCATGGGATAATTGGTATGTTCGAACTGCTTCACAATCAATTTCACATGTAGAGTAATCTTTTTGTAACAATCGTTCATTTTCCAATTGTTTGAAATAACCTAGAATTGCACTAATCAACAAACATTTGTTCTCATAATCATTTGTATATTTACCAATGTAAGAATCTTGTGCGGTTTTTCTGATATCGTCATAAATCATATCCATAATGTCTACAATTTTGATTGTTTGATATCCTTCGAGTTTACCTTGGCTTGTTGTTACCAAAGAGTTCATGGCACGGCTCATTTTAAACTTTTCGCCATCATACCAAATGAAGAATTTACCTTCATTCACCATTGTATCCATCTCATCTTGAGTATGGCGGTCACAATCAATGACTTCTGTTAATGGTGCATATGTAGCACTTTGTGTCATATTTGTTCCTGCAACAAGGCCTGCAATGCGTGCGGTATATTCTGCTGCTTTATACTCACGATCTGCTGTAACAACCTTAGTGTTACCAAAATTAATTACCCCTTCGTAATCTGCATTAGAACCCGGCAATACTACCTTAATTTTTTTGAATTTATTCTCACGTGCTGTTTTCACCCACGTTGCAACATACTCCAATTGAGCAGTTTCAATTGTTGGGATTGCTAAATAATCAAAACGTTCTGTAAGCATTGCTTTTAATGGTTCTTGGAATCTATCTGCACCAGCTTTATCGCCACCTTGTTGCATCATATATACAACAACTTTCAAAGGTGGTTTGTTATAACCTTTTAGTGCTTTTAAGATGTAATCCTTATTTTTATCAGATAGTTCTTCTGGAATATCATCTACTGTATATACCAAAAATGGATTTGGTAATACTTCATGTCCATTAGTTTTTGTTGCTAATTTATCAATTACTTGTTTAGTATCTTCTAAAATCAATGCAACAATCCCACGTTGGGAACGTTGAATGGCTTCAATACCAGCTTCAATAAATTTAACTACAACTGTAGGCATTCCTAATTTAGCCATTATTTATCCTCCACTTCTACTGTTAATGAGACATCACCCATCATGATGCCTTCTTCTTTCATTTTTTCAATTCGTCCTGTTGTATCCATAAATGTAATATCCATTGTGATTTGTAAGATATCATCTTCCTCTCCTACTCTATCTTGCTGAATATCATCCACATGTAAATAACGATCACCAACAGGAAATCCCATTTGAAACAGTATTAAAAATTTATCAAACACTGTTAAATAGTGTTCTTCATCCTTATCTTCATTGCTAGGAAAATATGTAGCAATAATAGTTACATTTCTTTTAATAAAGTTCTTTGTTTGCATCTCTGAACTCATTAAAAGCTTTACAAAAAAACACGGCATAGTGAACTCTTCTAAAACCTCGTCACTATATACCGTGCATTTATATTCGTCATGTAGTTTCTTTGCCACAGCTTTCCATATTGCCACTTGTGATAATCGGTTAGCCATTCTTTATCTTCTTCCTCAGCTTTTTAAACATGTGTCCACCAACAGCTTCTCTTATATTATTACGATTCTTTTCAACTGTTCGTTTAAAGAAAAATGTCCCCTGTTTGAATCCTTTAATTTTTCCATGCATAGTTTTCATCACATGCCCACGTTCAACTAAATGAAAATGAGGTGATGTATTTCGCAATGTCGCTTCTAGCGTACTGCTACTATTGCCATTGATTGCCATTTTCCAACTCTTGGAAATTTTACGCTTTCTACCTTTACCAACAGGTGATGCACTAACCAATTCCTTTTTCATTCGGTTAGCTTCTTTCCGCATAGCTTTTTCCGCCTCTAATGGATACTCTTTAATGTACGAGTCCAATCTCCCCATAAAAGTTTTTATATCCATTATTTCCCTCGTTTATAGATATGACACATCAATTCTAATTTTGTATGCTCTTCATATGGATCAATTACAGTTTTAACTTTATAGACTACATCCTTATATCTGATTAGCACACCATCAGTTATTCCACTTCTGTATCTGATTGTAATCTTATATAATTCGTCTACTTTTTCTTTATACATTTCCAGATATTGTCTACCACGTAATGGTTCAATACGTGCCCAAATTCTATTTGGAATTAGCCTTACTAATTTTTGCTTGGTAATTCCATTGCTTTCAATATCTTGATATGCCAGTACTTCAATTCGTTTCGTTAATCTTCCAATTCCGTCTATATTAAGCATTCTCTGTCACCTCTTTAGGATAATTTTTAGATAGTGCAATATGACGAATTATAGGAGCTAGCGTGAATGGTAAATCATGAACAAATGTTTTTGAGGAAGTTGCCTCACGATTTTCGTACCAATGAGCAACCATATATTGAACGGCTCTACGGTATAGTGGCTCGTCAATATATGGTTTCCCAGTCATTTGCTCAATATACGTGACAGCAGCAGAGATAGATTCATCGATAAACATATCATCTTCTGTAATATCTTCATCAATTCGTAAATAAAGTTTTACATCTTCTACCGTCAACATAAATTACACCTATGCTTTCTTCGCTAGTTTAACCAAAGAATTGGTATCAACAGGCTTACCATCACAAATCATTGTAGATTTACGAACAATATCATCTGTTTCGTTATCTTCATATGTTTTTACACCAATTTGATAGTTAGTATTTAATGCATAATCTTCAAATCGATAAATGAACGCTACAATATCACCTGGTGTAGCCGCATCAATGTTTTTAAGGTAAGGTACAATCAATACGCCACGGCCAAGAATAGAGCGTTCTGGTTTCCCACCCATGCCATAGTTAACACGTGCAATTGGTTGACCATTCTTGTCTGTCATGCCTTCAATGTTCATAAAGGTTTTCTTTGTCATTACCCAAACAGAACCTTCTTCATATTCAACAGGTAGTTCACCTTCTGCTTTTACGAGTGTTGCATAGTCAAAATCTTTAACATCTAATTTCACACCAGCAGCCGCATCCTTTAAAATACCTGTAGGTTGACCGTTACCAGTACCATTGATAATAGCATTCTCAATAGCTTTAACCATTGCTTTGGATACATTATTAGAAATCATATTTTCAAATGCAGATAATGCCATTACAGATGTTTCTAAAGAAATAGATACTCTGCATTGTAGTTTGAAATGACCAAATTGGATATTACCAGTTGTTGCTTTTTGACGATCAGAACCTGTCCCTTCAGCTACCCATGTAGCCACAGGCATCACATTGCTTGTTGGAATTGCAAGGCCAGATTTAAAGTTTGTATTGGTAACTAATGGCAATACCATACCAACACTTTCCATTTTTTGAACAATCTTGTTCAAAACTGTAGGTGGGATTACTGCACCAATATCTGTAGTTAATGTATTTTCATTTTGACGTAATTCAGCAGGAATTGGTGTATTGTTCATTACATATTGCATGAATGCATTACGATATTCTACAGAATCAAATACTTCTGCACCTTGTGCACGTTGTTCTGCTACAGGTACAGGTACTGTAGTAGCAGTAGGAACAGTATTCAAAATTGCTGTTCTACGTTCTAGTTCAGTTTCTTCTGCTTCCAATGCACGCAACTCAGTTTCAATTTCATCAAGATTCAAGTTAACTTGTGTAGTGTCTTCCAACATTGCACGCAATTCTGCTCTACGTTGTCTAATTTGTTCCAAACGATTCATATTATCTCTCCTTTTAGGTAATAAAAAAACACGCTTACTGCGTGTCTAATACTTTTTATGTCATGGCCAATAATGTTAGCCGTTTTCTTTTTTCGATATCTTCATATCTCTCATAGTCCCCATTTGCTCTAGCACTAACCGATGTGCCTTTATATGCAGGGTTATCTACAATAGATACATCATATACCGCTTTTACTGATTTAATTTTTCGTGTGTATACTTTATTTTCTCGGTCAATCTCTTCTTCTTCACCATTAACAATAAAGGCAAATGACATTTTATTTAAATCACCACGTTTAATTAAAGAATACACATCATTCCCAATCGAAGTGTCTGCTACATCACCTGTTAATTTCAATCCTTTTTCATCAACAGTTAACTGCAATGTTCCACTAGCGGTTCTAGCAAATAGCATACCGCCATGATTGTAATTTAATACGCATTGACTAAAATCAGTATTATCAAATGCGCCTGGTAAAATTACTTCACGATATTCATACCCAGTATAATCAGATTTCCAAATTAACGTTTCTTCATTGAAAACTGCGGCATATCCTTCTACTGTTCGTGTTTGAATATCATCAGTATCATTCTGTATCGCTTGCACCGTCATCATTCGGTGTTCCATTTTTCGGTTCTTCCTCATTTGTATCACCTCCTTTCGATGCATTTATTTGATATTCTGAAAGATCTTGATACTTAGCGAAGTTTAAACTTACAAGCCGTTCATCTCCACCTTCAACCCCTTCATACCCAAAGATTTCACGGATTTCATTCACAGTAACTGCACCTGTAGGCAATAGTGCTTGACTTACTTTAATTCTACTAGCTACAGACATGTAAGATAATCGATTGCTTTCCATTATGATTTCATTACCATGTCCTTTTTCACGGCTAGTAAACAGTTTTTCTGTGAACTCCTGTGTTAGCTTAATAGCAATAGGCTCTAGTACAGATTCATAGAATGCTATGTATTCATCTTCTGTATAATCCCCACTTACAATTTTTTCGTTAAGCCCAAAGTGCTTATACACCATATCTCTAGCAAAGTCCATTTGGCCTTTGTTGAATGTACTTATTGTAGTTGTAAGTTGTTGAAATGTAGCCTTGTTATCTAGCGTTGCAATACCACTGCCATTTGCATTTGATACATATCTTTCCGTAAATTGTTTCCACAATGCTTGTTGGTCATCTTCACGAACGGTTCCTTCAAAATTGATAATCCCACGTAGTGAATTGCCATTTTTAACAGAATTAATAATTGCTGCTTTTACGGCATGTAATAAATCAAGGTCTTCTTTCAATGCCTTTGAGTTATCCTCGCCAAATAATTGATGGGTGTTAAAATGCCTTTTAATGTGAATCACCGCATCATATAGTACAGTCATGCTTTTACCGTTAATGAATTGGAATTTTACGTATAAATTATTTTCAGTGTCTACCTTAATTTCAACACTGCCAAAATCTAATGGATACAGCCCAGTAATTACACCATTTATATCACGCTGAATATAAATGAAAGCATTGTTGTAGTTAAAGTACTGTGCAACAACCTTTTCAAGAAATTCACTAGCCGTCATAAATGGATTGGGCCTTGTCCCTAATATATGATTGATAGACTGTAACCCTGACACCATGCCATCACTAGTTCGTCTAACATGTTTTAATTTCATTTTTCCAAGATGTCTAGCAATCGTATCAGTACAATCCCTAAACGTTGTATCTGTATATGGTACACCTGTAAATGGTGTGAATACATTTGTATATCCGTCTAAAAACTCTGCTCCAGTTAGATTAGCTTTATCTGTATTTCCAAATCCAAATATTTTATTAAAGATATTTCTATAGTTCATCATTTCACCTCCTTTCCTAAATGACATTGTGGTAATCTTCTTGATTTCGTTCATACTCAACGTATGCATCTAACATTGATGCAAATCCATCAATTCTTTTCTTTGCATGAATCGATTTTGTTGGTTGGATATTGCCATTACGATCTACATCTATTTCCACGTTAGCCATACACCATTTCAATATAGGATTGTTATCATAGTTGATTAATTTTGCTTCTAATTCTGCACCTAACGCTTTCATTGGGCCACTCAATGTTTTCTTGCCTTGAATGACTGGGTTCATTACAGAACGCCCAAATTCTGATTTCATATCTTCTACAAAATATACTGCACTCCATCCGTCATACCCACATTTATATAAATAGATATCATCTTCCTCTTGTCTTTCTTTGAACCATTCAACAATCAGCCGATAATCTATTCGGTTGCCTGGTGATTTTCGTACGAAGCCCCTCTTGTACCATACATCATATGGCACCTTATCTTCTTGTACTCGTTTATCAAACAAATCTTCTGGAATCCAGTACATTTGCTTAACGTATTTCACAGGATCATTAGGCACCATAAATAATAATGTTGCACAAGTAAGGTCTGTTGTTCCCGATAAATCTATTCCACCAATCCCATATCGTGGCTTTAACTCTGCTATATCAAAAGTAGCCGTATTGTTAAGTTGTTCAAATGTCAAGAATGCTTCCGATGAAGTTTCACGAATGTTAAAGTCTTTTGTTAAAAGGTTGGTAACATGGATAGGATTATTTTGTGCGGTTTTTACCTTTTCAGCTAATTGGCTTGCACTCTTAATAGTTCCTAGTCCCGGATTAGCCTTTGCCCAACAATTAGGGTCAGTCCATTCCTTTCGGCTGTCTAACTCATAAATGATTGGTAATATCCTTTCATTTTTGTACCCCTGTTCATCATCGTAACCATCTACTATTTGACATGCTTCGTCATACTTAATATCGTATATACTTTCACGCACAGTACCAGCTGTACTAGTGATGATAGTCAATGGTTGTTCCCTTGCGCTCATGCCATCAACGATTACATCATACAGATTTTTGTCCTTGATAGCATGTAATTCATCAATAAGCGCTCCGTGTACATTAAGCCCGTCTAATCTATTTGATTCTGATGATAACGGTACAAACTTACCGTCATTCACATCGCACAATATTCGATTGACCCGTACATGACAAACCTTGTTTAGCGACTTTGATTTCTTAATCATTTTCGCTGCTTCATCCCATATAATTTTTGCTTGGTCACGTTTCGTGGCAGCGCTATATATTTCAGCACCCATCTCACCATCAGCAACCAATAAAAAAAGGCCTATTGCGGCCGCTAGAGTGGACTTACCGTTTTTACGTGCCACAATAAGAATTAGTTCCTGGTATTCTCTTACTTTGGTATCTTTATCTACAAACCCAAAAAGAGCTGCAATCAAGGCTTTTTGCCATAATTCAAGCTTTACAGGCTTCCCAGCCCATTTACCTTTAGAGTGTTTACAGAACAGTTCAATGAAATCAATTGCAACTTCTGCCCTGTCTTTGTCATAAATGTATTGACTAGGGTTTTCTAACTTATCGACTAAATGCTTGTATACTCTACGAACACGATCAGATACAACTATTTCACCATCAATAATTTGGTTATAGTATTCTCTGATTGGGTTCATCGTCTAACACGTTCCATAATAAATTTTTTAAATTCTTCGTCATCATCTTCATTTTTAGTCTGTGGCAACTCGCTCAACAGTACTTTTATGATAGCAATATAATTTTTCATCAACGTGTTATATGCCTTAGATTCAGTCGATTCTTTTTTACCAAATTGATTATTTCCATTGCAGTATTCTTCCACAAATCCAACTTTTTCTAACTGAATTTGTAGCTCATCTAACTGCATTTCCATGTGTACAGCTTGCTCAATTGATTTTCTAATTAACTTTTTCTTTTCTTGTGGAAGTTCCTTGAAAATCTTGTTATATTCTGCAATTCTCTTCTTTTTTATTTTTTCTTTTTCTTCATTTGTCAACTCCAATCACTCCTTTGTTAACCACACCCCTCACATGTGCGACCTGTGTGTTACACAAAACTCCTGCCCCGGTGTAGAAAAAAATATTTTCACCATAAAATTATGGGGGGGAGTCAATCATTATCATGTTCATTATCATTTACAGCTACTAAATCACCTAACTCGTTGAATATCATCCCACGTGTCGGTCTAACTAATAGGCTTGCACCGCTCGTCAATCCATTAGGTATAGTCATAGCATCTAGCTCTGCATGTATTGCATTGTGACATTCAATGCATAAGAACATAAGATTATCCCAACCATACGCAACCGCATCATTGTTAATGTTGTTTGGGGTTAGTGGCTTTTTATGATGTACTACCCAACGTTGTCTAGCCCCATCTACCTTATTGATACTTTTTAATCCATGGCATCTTTCACATATATAGAGCTTTGATTCTGCATATGCCTTTGCACATCTTCTCCACCTATATGAATTATAGAAATTTTTAGAATACTCTTTTGCCATTTTTTTAAAATATCCCCTTTTTTCTAGACCAATACATTTTATACATCATATCCCATTGCTATACGATTAATTGCATATGCTTCATCATATGTAATACCTTCACGCTCTGCTACTTTATTTAAGCAATCATCTTTAGTTGGATATTGGCCACTATGTGTATTGATATGGCATTGTGTACAGAGTTGTATTAAGTTTTCCTTAATATCTCCACCGCCACTACCACGTGTATTAATATGATGTGGTTCTATATTCGTTCTTTGTCCGCATATTTCACAATATGGCTTGCGAACTTCTTGTATTGTTTTCTTGGATGTAATTCTTTTATGCTTCATCAATTCCCTCATATAAACTAAAAAGGACCGCATCATACTATGTTGTGCGACCTGTGTATGATGTAGTCCTTAATAGTGTGTAGTTTTTCTAGGAGGCTTGTTGAAAGTGTTCTCTTCATCCATGCCCACATACAGTATCTCATATATTGAGTGTCAAATAATAGCAACCTTTTTGTAAATTCCCTCAAAATTTTTAATTGCTCTTTTATGTAAGTTATGAACATTCTGCCTTGAACAATCTATTAGTTCTGCAACCTTTTCCCATGTACATCCATTAATGTACCTATCTACTAAAACAATCCTTTGCTTAGTACTACAAATTTGATTGATCATAAATCTGGCTCGCTCTCTCTCCTGTAAGAAATCACTCCATTCTTTCATAATCTCTTCTGTAACCGCATCAAGATTTGCAACTTTATCCGCAATAGTAATTGGTTGCCCTCCACTTACTTTATCCTTACTATAATCAATAGCTTGTAGACTCATGATATCTTGTCTTATTCTAAATATTTCTCTCTCCTTACACCTTATATTCAAATCAGTATCACGTATCTGGTTTAAATATTCCCTTCCAGTCATCGGCTATTATCTCCCTGTTCCTTTAATTTATCAGTCCACTCTTTCCATGTATATATTGGCATCCCTTTAGCTATTGCAAATGACCATTCCCCAATACATCCCTTTGATGTTTCCTATTCTCCACATAATACTAATGCATCACACCTATTCAACATGTCCAAACATATTTTTAAACCTTTGGCATACTGTGTATCAAAGTACAACATGCTGAAATTGTGAAGAGGTGATAGATATGTGTTGTTCTTATCTAGCATTACTAAGTTTTCCATAATTGTATCAATGGAATACTTATTAGCTTTATCTCCACCAAATGGATGCGCTACATAAATTAATTGGTTTTTAATCATTCTCTTTCCCTTCTTGTACTAGATCATTGATGTGAAATGTTTCACCCTCAACCGCATCATCTTCCAATTTTTCTTCCGTCCTATTATCCATGTAAACAGTATTTTTATTTTCTTTGTTAAACCAGAACATTCTTGAACCACAGCATGCATCTAAAATTTTTTTATTATCCATTATTTTCTAAGAATGTTCTTCCCCTCATATAGTTTCTATACCATTCTTTAATTGCATAGTATTCTTCTTCAGTATCATATGGCTGTACGCACTCTTTTATGACATATTTCTTTATCTTACTCGTATTCACTTCTATAACTTGGTTTGTTTCACCCCACCTATTACAAATAGTTAGCCAGTTTATTCTCTCTATGTGATCATTAACAATTGGCTTTAATGATTTAAAAGGTTTCTTGTACATAGCTAATTCATGTTTTCCATATATCTGTGTCCAACCACTTACTTTATTATCATCAGCCATTGTTATATTTAGCCTTACCCATAAATCTAACTTCATTTATTAGTCCCTCACAGTACAGCTATATCCTTTTAGCTTTCTCATTCTGTGTCTAATAGTGCTTACATTATCTCTAATGTATTTGCTCGCATCATTCTGTATATTCTTTTGCTCGTTATATTTATCTAGCTGCACTCGCCATTGAATGTAGCTTTCACATTTACTGTGGCATCCTACTTCTCTAAATTGGCACTCCCTGCATGGTGGTTTCATAATAACTCCTTACCCTTTGGTAAAATACTTTACTTTCCTTACATAGGTTTCTTCTTATTCTTGCTTTTAGTAGTTCCTCTGACGGAGTAAACACATAACCCCAGTATGGTATAAATACTTGTTTTGCTTCTTTTGTTCGGCACTTTACAATATGATCAAGTGCTTTACATACATTTCTGTATCTGTCATTCATGCTCATATCCCTCTAATCTATTGCCTATTACTTTTACTTTCCCATTATTCAATACAAATGCTAAGTCAAAATCTAATACCGCATCATGTTGTGGTGTGTCCTGCTGGTTGATTGCTTTGCATCTCCATTGGTATTTATCCACGCTGTAATATACTTCCCCTACCATTGGTTTATCTTGTATTGATTTACAATCAAACTCTATATGGTCCTTTTCGTATATTCTTTGCCCTGTATTGTCTTTTGCTTCGCTTCCTCTACATAGTGTTCCGTCCTCAATAGGTACCCATGCATATGTATCATTTTCTACTGATAGTAATCTTATTTGTGAGTAGCTTTGCTTTATTTCATCACTGCTTACCCATTCTGACCTGTTTAAGTTCTTTCTTAGGCCTTTATATACTAATGGCTTCATGCTACCTCCTCACATATGGCATTAATCCCACGTTTCTTTAGGAGTTCATGTATCATCAGTCTACCTTTTTGTGTCCATCGTGTTGATACTTTGCACTCTAATCTCCCATCAGTAGTCATATATGTATGTGTCTTAGTCTTTGTGTACCCCTTATGCATTAGATCACTGTACAGAATCCATTGACCATTTACGCTACGTTGAATGTGTGCTTCATGGAGTATCTTGTTTAATGCAATCGCACTTAATCCATAGTCATAGGCAATCTGTGTTACAGTCATTGCATTTTGTGAGCTTAAAATTTTATCTACGTAGTCAACCTTTGGCTCATATTCCGCTATTTGTTGTTTCTGTTGCTCAATGATAGCCTTTGATTGGTTATGTGCTTCTACTTCGTCTGCGTATAATCTCAATGCTTCTGGTAGTGTCTTTGGGATATGTGGATCATAGCTCCCTGTTTTTCTAATTTGTGGAAGCACTTCACTAGTTACCCAGCGTTTAAATTTCTTCGCACTTGGCATCTTTGATTTCAATATCAAGGAATATAACCCAGACTCATTGATTAAATATGTTTCCCTCTTTTGGCCTGTGTCGGCAATTTGCCAACGCAGCTTATCTTCTTCATCAATATGTTTTCTGATTGCATCTGCAGTATCTTTATATCCAAGTGCAGTTGCTACGCTCTTGGCCACAAAGTACACTTCATTTTCAATAATGATAGTTCTTAGTTCCCCAAACTCATTACTGTTAAATAGTGTTGTTACATGGTTCATAACTTCGCCCCCTAGTTTTAGGTAAGGGCGGATATACCGCCCACCTATTTTATTTGTTTACCGCATCAAGTCTTGCTGTTAATTCTGCAATTTGTGCTTTCATAGCTTCAATTTCTCCGTCACGTTTCGCTTGTGGTTCATATTCACTATGTTTACCAAATTTGAAAGATGCGCTTACGTTGTACATGTTTTCACTGCCAAATGTACCTGCAATGCCAAGTAATACTTTTTCATTTGGTCTGTAGTATGCACCTAATGCCACTGCATTGGCATTTTTATAGTGACCATATGCTACAGATGTGCTAAATTTATCATCTTTGTTAAATTCCATTGGATGTAGTCCAGCTAATGCAGCTGCACTTGCACCCACTTTATTAATTCGTCCGTCCAATTGCTTAATGTCTGCTTTTAAATTTGTTAATGTGTTGCTTGCTTGATGTTCTAGCTTATCAATGCGCTCTTCATGATTTTTCAATACACGATCATTAGCCTTGATAGCATTTTTATTATTTGCAATGTCCGCATCATGTTGTGCAATACGTTGTGTGTTATTTTTAATTGCATCCTTATGATTTGCTAGTGTGTTATGTACTGCAGTATTGAATTGTTGTTGGGCATCTAGTGCTTTATCAATATCTGCACCCATTGTATTAATGGCATCATATGCAGCATGTAGCTGTGAACCATTTACTGCATCAGTGGAAGATGCATCCACTCTGCCTGCTGCAACATTCTGCACTTGGCGAACATAGTTTATTACTCCACCAAAGCCAGCACGTTGTTTACTACCTACGCTTACTACTGATGTTGCATCTGTACCAGCGAATACATATGTAGTGTTATTTACCATTGCTTGCAATTGGTTTACCGCATCATCTGTTACGCTATTTGTTCCTAACGCAACGCTATTGGGTTTGTCTGCTATCGTGTTATTACCAATTGCCGTTGTATCGTATCCTGTAGCTTGGCCATGTGTACCAATCACTGTGGCCCCTTGTCCACTTGTTTTAGAATTTACACCTACTACGATTTGTTCTTGTTCACTACCAGTTACATTGTTGTAGCCCATAATTAGTGATTGCCCTGCCGTTACATTTTGATTGTTCGCACCAATTACTGTTGTGTTATCTCCACTAACTGCATTACTTCTACCAATCACTACACTTGATACACCACCAGCGTATGCACCATTGCCGATGGCTACTGTGTCATATGCACTTGTACGTGCTTGACTGCCGATAGCATAGGTATATTCAACCAACGCTTCTGCATGACTACCAAAGGCTAATGTGTTTCTTCCTTCTGCTTTAGAGTTATTACCTCCTGCAAAAGAATTTGTACCATTTACTGTGTTATTTTCGCCAATAGCTAATGCATTATTAGCGTTTACAACATTTTGATACCCAAACACTGCTGCACTATTAGCAGTTGCTACATTATCTGTACCTCCTACTAAATTATTTGTGCCACTTGCATATGCACTCCCATTTACCACTGCACTCAATACCATTACTGCTAACATTACTTTTTTCATTATTTTCTACCTCGTTTTGTCTTAATCCCTAATTTTTTTTAAATAATTTTAATTGTGCTTGGACTTACTTCTAATTCTTCTGCTATTCGTCTTTGGCTTAGTCCTTTGTCAATCAGTGGCTGTAACACATCTGTATTTATTTCTTCCTTTAATCCCAATACTTTTAATTCATTTCGCTTATCCATTGCACCGTATACTACCGCACCTAGTGCCAGCCAATTTATGCAATTCATCGGTACACCTGCCATGCTTACACTTTGCATGTTGTTCCCTCCTATTTTGCATAAACCTTTGTTGGACTATATGCAGGACAATCTTCACATTCTTCTTTTTTTAGCCAATATAAAGTGCCTGCTGTTTTGCCTTTGAATACTTTAATTGATGTTTTCCCTTTGGGGCATGTTGCTTTTACCCATAGCGCACCACTTTTTGCTGGTCCAAATGAGTGGCTACATATCTTTCTTGGTCTACCTCTTCGCATTTATTTCCTCCTAGAATGGAATATGTTCATCATCATCTACAAACCCATTTTCAAAATTGCTTTGTGTGCTTTCATTCTCTTTCAATCCATACGTAAGGACTTTGGCCACAATCTCTGTAATGTATCTTTTTCCTCCGTCTTTTTCGTATGATCTAGTTCTTAGTTCCCCATTTACTGATACAAAATCACCTTTCTTTAATCCACTATATTTTTCCGCATCAACCCAGCATACAATGTTGTGATATTGTGTACTCTGTTGCTCGTTTACATATTTATTGGTTTCCATTCTAAATGTGAGTACTGGCTTTCCTGTTTTTGTGTAACGTAGTTCTGCATCTGCTACTACGTTGCCACTCAAAAATACTTCATTTACGTTTATCATTTACTTCATCCTCCCATTTCTCACATTCTTTACTAATTACGTATAATGCCATTATTGATACTCCTAGCATGGCCCCTATCACAATGCCTATTCCTAGTAGTTCCATGTTTTACCTCCTCAATTCTTATTAGTCTGTAAAATCTGTAAGGATAACCTTCATCTGATACAGCTTCAACTACACTGTCTGTTTCTACGTAATAGCCTTTTGGCGGTTGGATGTAATCTCTCCATTCGCTCGGCTTCAATATTTCTGTTTTTACTTTTGGCTTTTCTAAATTTTTGCTACTATTCCACCTGCGCTTAAATGTATCTTCTTTATCTGAATAGCATGCACTTCTTTTTTCTTTCACAAAGTAGCTTGCCAATCTTACTGCATCTTCTGCTCTTCCTTGATATAGCATCAACTTATGTATGCCATGTGTCCAAAGTTCATTTAGTTCATCTGAATATAGTTCTGCATTATTGATGATCATGTGGAAATGTATTCTTGTTTTCCCCTCCGCTATGTAGATGTATTTCAATTCTTTATCCATTTTTTTATATCTACGTTTGAGCCGTCTTATAAAATTCTGAATATCTTTCTTTGCATCTTCCCATGTAGCAGGCTGTTCTTTGTAAGTTAATGTGATGTAACAATCATTTGTAGTGAAGTTATTATCAATCAACATACGTAGCATTGCTTCCGCTTGTTTTTCATTTTGCTTTTTCTGTGCTTCTGGTGTGATGCTTTTCTTTTTTACACGCTTGCCATTCTTTCTATAGGTTCTTGATGTGTGATAATCAAGTACCTCTATCATATTTTTAGATATGACCTTCTTACGCTTCCTCATCGTAATTACTCCCCATGGTCGATTTGTTAATATGTTATATCTAGTTAATAAGAAAAGCCTTGAAATAAGCTTTTCTCTAGTCTTTTATGCCCATGTGTGATATAATTACGTTAGGTTTGGTGCGTAATTACGTGCTTGATTAGGCTACTTTAATTAGTGGCCTTTTCTTTTTGCCTAGGATAATTGCAATGCATGTCACCTTGTTCAATCTCTAAATATTGGCATGCATCGCAATGTTCCATACATATAATCCCTTTGGCCTGTCTACAATGAATGTAGGCATGGCTTTTTTTAATGCACTCATCACATATGCTGCAGTGTTTACTCATCATTCATCACCGCATCAAGCAGTATTTTTCTTGCTCTTAATGCAAGATATACTTTGTTTTCTTTAATTGGGCCTTTACCTGTTATGCGTAATACATATTCCCCTGTCTTTCGCTTAACAAAAATAGCGCATCCATTAGCAAGAATAGTAAAGTCTAAACTTGCACTTTTGTTGCTTACGCTGATTGATGTAATATGTTCCCTTAAAGCTTGCATTTCTTCATCATCAAACATTAAATATGTTTTTAGTAGATCTAGTGCTTTTTCTCTTTTGTCTTTCATGTTTTATCACCTCCTTAACCCTGCCTAACATCCAAATTGTGATACCAGTCGTTAGTACCAAAACCATATTGATTAATATTTGCCAGCCTTCTGCTTGCTCAATTCCTCCATATAGTCCTAATGCCAATACTCCTAAGCACCATTGCACGGTTGTAATTAGATTTATAATGTTCATCTTCTATGCCCCCTTTAGCCACTTCATGTGCTGCCCTTTCATCCATGCTTCAAACTTTTCAACATGTACCAGCGTTTGTTGTGGTCCTAGTTGCATACAGATTTCATTAAATTTCCCTTCGTTGCGGATCATATCTATTCTTCTATAGATATACATCTTGCTTCGTCCCCATATCTTAGCTAGTGTGCTAATAGGAACATACTTTGGTTGAACACTTTCCATTACTACTCCTTTTAATCACGTCTTATATTTAAATAATCCACGTTAACTTTTATTCCTAGTTCTTTTAAAGCTTCAATACCTTGCTCTAATTCTTTCTTTCCATTAGATACTTGCTCATATGCTTTAATAAACTTTTCTCCTTGCATTTTGTTTGCCTTACCTTCAAGTTCAATTAATAACATTTATAATCGCCCTTTCTGTTTCATCTATTTTTTATAATTGGTATAATCTCCTTGAAAGGAGGTGATTATATGAGTTTTAATTTAGTGTCATGTATTCTTATATTTTTGGGTATAATTTGTATTATTTTATTAACTAACCTATATAAGTGGTATAGAACTAACAAAATATGTAATTTATATGTTGAATGGCTTGCTAAATCCGAAGTAACATTTAATATTCATCATTACAAATCTGAATTATTAAGCTTAGTTGCTGTTGTCCCACCCAAAAGGGTCGCTTATAGTCAACTACTCGGTTACGGACAAATCGCTAATGGTCAGGCTTATCTTATGGACCAATTCCCATCTAGAAGAGAAGATTATGCTCCAGCAATTTTACAAACAATCGAAGAGGCAATAGGTTATTATAAATTTCAAGTGCGGCAATGTATTAACCCTATTTATTGGATTGAATTCTTTATTTGGTTGCCAAAGCGATTGACTACTCTTTTAGGTCTTAATTCAGAATTAAAAGCAATGAAATTAGTTAATCTTTTCTTTCAACTAATCTATTGGGCCATACTCCTTTTGAAATTCTTTGGGTATGATCTCATTCCAATCCTTCATCATGTATTGCCCTAAGATATAGCCACCTAAAAACATTACTGACTTATCTAAATTTCCGGACATAATAGCAAGTTTATTTGTGATTGCTAAAATAACCAGAGTTGCCATTACCTTCATAAGAAGAAATACAAACTTTATAGCAACACCTTTTATAAGAGCCGCATCATGTGGCTCTTCTTTTTTATTCATTTGATTTCACCTCTGTTATTTTTAGTTCTCATGCTATACTCATCTTAAAAGGAGGTGAGTATATGAATATTAGCGAACGTGAGATTAAATCCAGTTGCACTAAAGCATTAAGACAACTTAGTATTTCTCATGAAATGAATACTTTCATCGACTATGTTGCAAAAGGCCAAGTTGCTAATGCTGAAACTGAATTAAAACAAATACTTGAAAAATCTATATCTAAATGTATTTACCAATCTCTTAACGATTTAGATTAGATCTTGTTGAGCAAATCATTTATTGGTTTGCTCTTCTTTCATATAGTCATCTATCATAATGATTGAGCTGATATATGTCTTTACTGCATGTGAACGCAATTGTTCATCTACATCATCTTTATATGGGACTGTTAATACCTCTTTTAGTCTGTTTTTTATTAGTTCTTTGATTTCTTTCATTTGTATTACCTCTGTATCTCCTTTTTAGTGCTATAATGACCTTGAAAGGAGGTGAAATTATGGATATGCATAAAAAAATACTTGCCTTTGCTATGTCTTTAGATATGAAAGAATTAAAAGATAATAGATTATTACTTCTTACAAACCATGGCCTGTTATCTGCGCTCCCTGTTTTTAGTGATGATCCAAATCCACAGGCAAAAGTTCTTTATCAATTCTTAGAAAGCTCTGAAAAAGCAGCCAACAAAAATTTCATACCTAATCCAGACCGTCATATGATATTTGACAAGGATTCTATCCTACTTAAAGACATTCAACTAATTACTCCTAATGGTACTCATAATCTAGGGTCATTTCTTTTGAATACATCGCTAGTAACTGCTGTTTCCATTGGCGATTTTAAACAACCTAACTAACTTATCCATATTTAAATCACCATGTATCTTGATTGTTATACGTGGTGATTTTCTTTTTTTCTTTGTTTTCTTCATATGTATTCCTCGTTTATATCCTCTACTAGTCTTTATTCAGTGGTAACTTTGAAAGATAAGTAGCTTCATACTCTAATACAGTAGAAACACTAAGAAGGATTTCATTTGCCCCTGCATATGTAAGTCCTTCTTTTTGTTTTAATAAGGAAATCACTTCCATTACAACCGGCTCTTTATATAAATCTTCAACAAGCCGTAATTGACCATCATTCATTGGTTGCCTTAAATCTTTCATTTTGTTTCACCTCTTTATTTTTCTCATTTCTGAGATTTTTCGGATAAAAAAATAGAGTAAGCTTCTGCATCAGTTAATGAAAGCACATCTTTAATTCGTAATGCTTCTTCTATTGTGAAACTATTTCCATCCTTTTCAAGTCTTCGATAAAATGTGCTTCTATCAATACTTACTTTGTCTGAAAATTCTACAATATTATACCCACAATCTAATATTTTTCTTTTTAAAGCTTGTACATTCAAATATATCACCTCCCTTTTTGTCTCATTTTTGAGATTAAGTAAAGTATAGTACTTTTATTTTAACTCGTCAACACATATTTTCTCATTTATGAAACATTTTAAACTTTTTAAAATTATTTGTTGCAAATTTGATACACTTATAATATACTTGTCTCAAAGGAGACGAAGTTATGACTGAACAAATACATGAACGAATAAAACGTTTACGCAAACAAAATAAATTATCTGTCGATGAGATTGTAAAAAAGTTAAATATTTCTCGCGCAACATATTATCGCTACGAAAGTAATGAAATAGAAAAATTGCCCTTAACTATACTTGAGCCACTTGCAAAAATATTAAATACTACGCCAGCATATTTAATGGGGTGGCAAGAACCGCATCAACAAAATAAATCTACTCAAACAGAAGGTTATTATGTAGATCCTGAAACTGCTGAATTTGCAGAATATCTACGCACACGTCCAGAGGCTCGTTTATTATTTTCCGCATCACGTGGCATTTCCAAAGAGGACATGGAAAAAGCAGTTGAATATATTGAACTTTTAAAATTAAAACATAATAAATAATACTATTAGGGGTTGTTAGTGTGATTATTAATATTATTGAATGTGATATCCCTAATGTGAAAGCTGTTACATCTACAGGGGATGATGAAGGTGTTCACAATATTTATATCCGTAAGAATATGTCTATTGAAGATATGAGAAAAGAAGTTGCTCATGAATTATTACATATCATCAATGAAGATTTCCACGTTGACCAACATGTTAACCTCATTGAACATATGGTAAGACGGAAAGAACTTACAGATGAATTACTTGAAGAAATAGATTTCTATCATCATGTTCTTTAATTGCATAAAAAAATAAGCCCCCACCGCAGTGAGGGCCATTAAAAACTACATACCTTAGAGGCATTTCATTTTTACTCCACCATTATTATACCATACCTCTAAGGCTTATTTCTTATACCATTTTTAGCCTAGGAGATGTTTATATGTGGGTTGAAACACGAACTACAAAAGACGGACAAACTCGTTATAGATTTTTGGAGCGATATACTTGCCCATATAGTGGCAAGATAAAACGTGTATCTGTTACATATGCAACAAATAGCAGACAAGCACATAAGGCTGCACAGATTGAATTACAAGCATTAATTAATAAGGCAACTAACACTAATGTAGCTATGGAAATGACTTTAGATACATTGCTTACTAAATATCTTGAGTCTAAGCAATCATTTAGGAAGCCAGCTACTCAACGCAATTACAGGATCTATAAAAATAAGATTTTAGAAATTATACCCTCAGATATCCTTATAGGCAATATAAACACATATATATTGCAAAACGCTTTGGATTCTATTTCTTTAAATCGCTCTTACTCCTATACGAAAGCTATCTTTAGTTTACTTCGCCAATCTTTCAAATATGCTCGTCGTATGGAGTTTATCCATGATATTTCTTTTTTCGATAATCTAGAACTTCAAAAACCTGTACTGAATGTAGAAAAAGTGCAACGACAACGAGATAAATTCTTAACACAAAAAGAACTAAAATTATTACTTAATAAATTAGATGCTATCAATCCAACTATTGCTCTCTTGTGTGAATTTCAATCCTTAACAGGTTTACGCTTTGGTGAAATGGTAGCATTACGTGTTCAAGATTATGATGATAAAAAATCAGAAATTGATGTAAATGCCTCACTATCTTCTTATGGGAGTTTAAAAAGCGAGGCCATTAGATCATCTCCTAAAAATATCTATTCAATTAGAAAGGTATCTTTAGATGCTAGAGCCAAACAAATAATTAATCATTTTATTACCATGAATAAATCAAAACGATTATGGAAACCTCGTTTTGCAAAAAATGATTACATCTTTGTAACAGATGGTGGTTATCCATTTGATGTACATTTTGTAAATAAAATATTAAAGAAAGTTGATTTTCATAAACCAATCAGTTCACATACATTTAGACATACACATATTTCATTTCTAGCAGAGGCTAATGTACCATTAAAAGCAATCATGGAACGTGTGGGCCATAATGAACCACGTACTACATTAGCAGTTTACACACATGTTACTGATGAAATGAAATCAGAATTGAATAATGCTATTAATAAAATTGGATCTGCTATTAGTCATAAATAGAAAAATGCCCCCATTACATACTGCATGCAATGGGGGCAAATTATTTTATTCTTTTGGGGGCAAAATGGTGGCAAAATTGTGTTATAATTCGTTACAATTCGTTATAATTTCAATTCCACAATACCATTATAAACCTTTATTCTTACTATGTTTGTTATAGTTCGTTACAATTTGTTGTAATCCGTGATAGTTATATGTATTGGTGGCGGAGAGGGTGGGTCAACCGCCACAAACATAAGATAATATGATTGATTTGATTTATACTATGATATAAGGTGG
>OKWK01000252.1_pt1 | contig 37548 bp, 48 predicted proteins | sample 1607181 | NCBI WGS metagenome assembly OKWK01 (sample SAMN07501053, study PRJEB24779) | human gut metagenome | isolation source: stool | host: human infant | place: USA: Pittsburgh, PA
GAATGTCCCCTGTCATGTACAGATTACATTCCGCTTAAAATATTATTAAATTATTCCGTGTTTACGGGTTCAGGTCAGTGGCTGCTTAGGATTTTTTATATGAATATTTTTAAACTGGGTTCTCTTCAATTTGAGATTTCAAATCTAAAGGAAGAAAATATCGATATAAATTCAGATGATTTGGGTGATTGTGCAGATGTTTTGGATAATGATGTAATAATGGTTCATATAATGGAGAATGAGGATATTTCATATGAATCTTGTGTGAAATCTTTTGGACTTGCAGATGAGTTTTTCTCAAATGAGTACAAATGCTACGCTTGTTATTCTTGGTTATTGTATGAGAATATGAAAAAGATTTTAAAACCAAGTTCTAAAATATTGCAGTTCCAAAGTATTTTCGAAAAAATAATAAACTTTGATTCATCAGACATGGCAAAGGAAAGAGTTTATAAAAATTATGATGAAAACAATACTACTTCTCTTCAAAAAAGCATGATAATTCATCCAGAATGTATGGGAGTTGGTTTTGGAATTAAAGCTAGGAATTAATTCATTTATAGAAAAATCCAATAAGTAAAACGAGATATTATTTTGAAAATGGGATATAATGGGAAATAAGAAGAATATATTTTTATGGAGTAGAAATGGCAACTTTAAAATTTAATAATATTTGTAAAACTTATGATAACAATTTCAAAGCTATAGAAAATTTTAACTTGGAACTAAAAGACAAAGAATTTGTCGTTTTAGTTGGTCCATCTGGTTGTGGGAAATCTACTATTTTGAGAATTATAGCTGGTCTTGAAGATATAACATCAGGGAAACTTTTTATCGATGATGTCTGTGTTAATGACGTGAGTCCAAAAGATAGGGATATCGCTATGGTTTTTCAGAACTACGCACTTTATCCTCATAAAAACGTCTATGATAACTTGGCGTTTGGAATGAAGATTAGGAAAGTAGACAAGAATACAATAGATGAAAAGGTGAAAAAAGTTTCTGAGATTTTAGATTTGGAGGATTTACTTGATAGAAAACCAGGACAATTATCCGGTGGACAAAGGCAAAGAGTTGCACTAGGTAGAGCAATCGTCAGAAATCCAAAAGTTTTCTTGATGGACGAACCTTTGAGTAATTTGGATGCAAAGCTTAGAGTTCAAATGAGAGCTGAAATTGTAAAACTACAAAAAGATTTACAAACTACAATGATTTATGTAACCCACGATCAAACAGAAGCTATGACTATGGGTGATCGAATAGTAATTATGAAAGATGGAGTTATTCAACAAATAGGTACACCGGATGAGATATATAAGCATCCTGTTAATATTTTTGTTGCAGAATTTATAGGAAGTCCATCAATTAATATATTAGAAGCTGAAGACTTTTACATAGCTTCAGGAGAAAAAATCCCATCAAATTACTGTGTTGGACTTAGACCTGAAAACTTACGTATAGTTGAAGGAGATGATTATGTTATCACAGTTATAGAAAATTTGGGTAGCGAAAAATTCGTTCATGTTGAAAGAGAAGATATCAAACTTACTATAAAATATTCTGGAGAAACAGAATATTTACTAGGAGATAGAATTTCTCTTAGAATTAAAAATGATACCATATTAAATTATTTTGATAAGAACACAGGTGAGTCTGTGTCAATATAAAAATTAAAGGAGTACACTATGAAAAAACTTTTTAAAGTAACGTTATTTTTAATGGTTACAGCAATACTATTGAGCGGATGCTCCAAGGGAAATTCTAATGATTCATCAAAAGAATCAACTGTCGGAAAAGATTCAGCGAAAACTCAAGAAGTTTCACTAATGATTCCGGAATGGGGAGTTCCTACAAAAGAAATGTTGTCTGATTTCGAAAAAGAATCAGGAATTAAAGTAAATGTAATGCCAACAAACTGGGATGATATCAGAAATAAAATTTCTACAGCAGCAGCTGGTAAAAATGCAGCAGCAGATGTTTATGAAGTTGACTGGTCCTGGGTTGGAGAATTCCAAAAAGCTGGATGGCTAGAACCTATCGAATTAGATCAAGCAGATATGGATGATATGAAGACTACTTCAACATTTATGATTGACAATAAGTTATACGCAATTCCATATTCAAACGACTACAGAATTGGGTTCTACAACAAAGCTATGTATGAAAAAGCTGGTTTAACAAAAGAGCCACAAACATGGGATGATGTTATCAACGATGCAAAAGTTCTTAAAGAAAAGAAAGTTGTAGAATATCCTATCAGTAACCCAATGGCAGCAGACGAAAAGACAACGACTACATTCTTGTGGTTAGCTTATACAAGAAATGGCAAAGTGTTTAATGATGATAATACATTAAATGAAGAAGCTACATTGGATGCTCTTACAATCTTGGATAAAATAAATCGTCCTGGATTATCAGATCCAGCTAATAGAACAGCATCTGGTGCATTTGATAAATTGAAAAATGGCGAATGTGCATTTATGGTAGGGCCATCTTCTAATGTAATGAGTGTTAACGATAAAGAAAAATCAAAAGTAGTTGATCAAGTAATGCCAATAGTACTACCAGGAAAAGACAAAAAAGCTACAGCTACAGTACCATTTGCTGAAGCAATCGGAGTTTCACCTTACAGTAAAAACAAAGAAGCTGCAATGAAATTTGCAAAATGGTACACTTCAAAAGAAACACAATACAAATTGTATAATGAGTTATCTAATTTACCTACAAGAACTTCTGTAATTGAACAACTTCTAAACGAAGAAAAAATCAAAAATCCAGGAGCTATGTTAGAACTTGCAAAAGTAATCGAAACACCATTTCCTAATGGAGTTCCAATTTATTATACAAAAATGAGCACAGAAATCTTCAATACTATCAACCAAATGGCTAACGAAAAATTAACACCAGAAGAAGCTACAAAACAAATGGTAACAAATGTTAATAAGATAGTTGAAGAAAATAAATAACAAACAAAGCTCAAATTTTGCAAAAAATTTGAGCTTTTTTTACTATTGTAAAATCAAAGGAGCAACAATGAAAAAAAGTAAAAAAGGATACCTACTTTTGCTTCCTGCATTGTTTATCATAATAACAACAGTAGTGTATCCAGTAATCAGGACGTTCTTTTTTAGTTTACAAAATTATAATTTGACAGAGCCTTACAATATAAAATGGATTGGATTTAAAAACTACGAAAAAGTTTTGAAATCTCCTGAATTTTACGCCGCACTCAAAAATAGTTTAATTATACTAGTACTTACAGTAATCATAGCATTTGTATGTAGTGTAATTGTGGGATTGATTTTGAACGAAAAACTTCGTATAAGTCCTATTCTTACGGCTATTGCCATAATACCGTGGGCGCTTCCACCGTTAGTAAATGGTATTATTTGGAAATTTATATTTTATCCAGGTTATGGATTGATGAATAAAATATTGATTAATTTACACATAATAGACAAGCCTATTATGTGGACGGTGAATCTGAGGACGACTTTATTTGTAGTAAGTGTCGTTGTCGCGTGGAGAGTTGTGCCATTCTGTGCGATACTAATACTTTCTACATTGAAAAATATTCCAGATGATTTGTACGAAGCAGCATTAGTTGACGGAGCATCAAAAGCCCAACAATTTAGAGAAATTACACTACCAATGTTACTTCCATCGATGGCAATAGTTCTTATTCAAATCACAATGGCAGCAATAAATGTATTTGACGAAGTTGTAACTATAACCGGATACAAGTTAGAAGCTGCAACGCTGTTGATTTACAATTACATGCATACATTTAGTTATTTGAATTTCGGTTATGGATCAGCAATCACATATATAATTATGATTTTATCTGGAATAATTGGATATTTCTATATCAGAGATGCAAATTAAGGAGAAGATATGAAAGACAGTTTATTTGAAAAGATAATTAAATATTTGTGCATCATATTATTCGTATTGTTTACATTGGGACCACTTATTTGGTGCTTTGTAATAACGATAACTCCTGAATATGAAATGTTGAAAAATACTACAAGCTTTTTGCCATCAGAAATTTATTGGGGAAATTACAAAGAAATTTTCGATGTAACGACCAAATCTCATGAAGTTTTGTTCGGTGGATTGATGAATTCCTTAAAAATGGCGTTGTTATCTATATTTATAGGAATACCTACAGCTGTTTTAGCAGGATATGCGTTTTATAGATACAAATTTTTCGCCAAAAACTTCATCATTAAATTTTTGATGATAACCATAGTAATTCCAGTATTTACTACAATAATCCCGATATATGCGACATTTGCTAGATTCGGATTCTTGGATAAATTATTCTACGTATCCATAATTTATGTGTCGTCGTTCATTCCAATTACCACATGGATAATCATGAACTATTTCAAAACTTTGCCCAAAGAATTGCTAGAGGCTGCAGAAGTTGAAGGATTGAATGAAAGACAAATATTTTTTCATGTAATACTTCCAATTTCTTATCCAATTATACTCACTTGTGTCTTAATGGTGTTTATAATGAGTTGGAACCAATTCCAAATTCCACTGATTCTTTTATCTTCACCAGAAAACAAAGTTGTAACACTTATATTGTCGGAATTTATGGGTAGAAACGATATAAGTTATGGACTAATTGCTTTGTGTGGATTGGTATCATTAGTAATTCCGGCAATAGTAGCCATTATATTTAGAAACAAACTAATTTCTGGCTTAACACAGGGATCTGTAAAGGGTTAAATATTAAAATTTTTATATACAATTCCTTTCATGAAAAATATCAGAGCATTTTGTGGCTCTGGTATTTTTTTGCCTAAATTTACATCAAACTCCAACCCCCGAAAATTTATAAAAAAATGTTACAAAATTTCAAAAAAATTGTTTTATGAAATTGAAAAATATCAAATAAAAACGAAATTTGCAAAACAAATGTTGGATTTTCAATGTTTTAAATCGAAAAAATAAAAATAAAAAATTTTAGAAAAAATGTTGAACATAGTTCAAAAAAGTGTTACAATATAAAACGTCAAAAGAAATGAACGGTGTTCAAGAGATGAAAGGAGGTTAGTTGTGTCGTATTTGGATGAAAAGAAAAAAGATAATAAATTACAAATAATTCAGTCTGCAGTTAAGATGTTTGAGAAAAAAGGCGTTGATAAGACGACTATCAGAGATATTATGAGCAACACTGATTTGGGATTGGGAACTTTTTATTCTTATTTTAAGGATAAGGAAGATTTGAAGGAACAAATTGTCCTGAAGAAGCTTACAGATTTGGTGGTGGAAACTGAGAAGAAGTGCACACAAGAAAATCATATTGAAAGGTTTATTAGTTTTTTGGATTATATTATTGATTATTACATTGCTAATCCTTTTGAGTTTGAACTTGTTGCGAGTAATTTGAACTGGGCGTTGTATGCTAAGGTAGAAAATGATAAGAGATTTTCTGAAACAGACACTGCGCTGAAATATATTTTGAACAAGTATTCACAGTTGTTCTCAAAGGAATATTCTGATTCACAAAAATTATATATTCTTTCTTTGACGATTGAGACTGTGATTTCGACTTGTAAGCTTGCAATCAGAAAGGATTCCATTTTATCGATTGATGAAATGAAGTCTGTTTTGGTTGAAGTTATTAAACAAATTTTAAATAGATAAGGGTGATTTTTACATGAAGAAATTTTCAGAATTTATAGCTAATCATCCCAAGCTAGTGCTTTTGGTTATGACTTTGTTGTTGATTCCATCAATAATTGGTTACAAGGCAACAAATATCAATTACGATATTTTGTCTTATTTGCCAACTGATTTGAAGTCTACACAAGGTCAAACTATTTTGGACAAAGATTTCAAAAATGCAGCTACTGGGATGTTGATTTTAAAAGGCACCGATAATGATGCCGAGAAATTAAGAGAAGAAGTGAAAAAAATCGACGGGGTTGAAGATGTTATATCCAAGACTTCGATTATTGGGCCAACTGTTCCTAACGAATTTTTGCCAGATGATATTAGAGATGTGTTCTATGCCAAAGATAGTACTTTAATGATGGTTAAGTTTAGTGAATCGTCATCTTCAATGAGAACTATGAAGGCTATAGATCAAATCAAACAAATCGAATCCAAAGAAAAATACTTGAGTGGTATTAGTGCTCTTGTAAAAGATACGAAGGATTTGATTGACAAGGAAACGCCGATTTATGTAATGCTTGCTGTAGCACTTGGACTTGTGGTGTTGAGTTTGACGAATGAATCGACTGTAATTCCATTCGTATTTATGTTGAATATAGGATATGCTGTTATTTATAATTTTGGGACTAATATATTCTTAGGACAAATATCCTACATTACTAAGGCGATTGCAGCGGTGTTGCAACTTGCCGTTACGATGGATTATTCGATTTTCTTGTATCACAGATATGCAGCGGAAAAGAAAAAGAGAGACACACATTCAAAGGCAATGGCAAAAGCTATTGAGGCGACATTCTCATCGTTGTTCTCATCTTCACTTACAACTTTTGCAGGATTCTTGGTTTTGATATTGATGAGATTATCGTTGGGTAAAGATATCGGTCTTGTAATGAGTAAGGGTGTATTCATAGGACTTTTATCTACTTTGGTTGTTCTTCCACCAATGCTACTTCTTACAGAAAAAGCTGTGGACAAATACAATCACAAAGTATTACTTCCAGAATTTACAAAATTACCAAACTTCGTCGTAGACAAGAGAAAAGTGTTGGCATTAGTATTTGTAGTGTTATTTATTCCAGCAATTTATGGATCTGTAAACACAAAATTATATTACAACTTGGATAGATCATTGCCACAAGATTTGGACTCCATAGTATCTCTTAATAAAATGAAGAAAGACTATAACATGGCAAGTACTCATTTTATCGTTGTAAAAGATAATTTATCTAATACTGCTATGGATTCTATGATTGATGAAATAGAACACATCGACGGTATCAATTCAGTTGTCGGAACGAATTCAATCACAGGTGTTACAATTCCTGCGACATTCTTGCCAGACAAACTCAGAGATAACTTCGTAAAAAACGGCTACGAAATGCTTATGGTTAATTCAGAATACCAAACAGCATCTGACGAAGTAGACAAACAAATCACACAAATGCGTGATGTAATAGCAAAACACGACAAGGACGGATATTTGACAGGTGAAGCTGTTCTTACAGACGATTTGACAGATATTTCCGATCAAGACTTCAAGATGGTTAACATAGCATCATTAATTGCAGTATTCATAATCATCGCAATATCGTTCAAATCATTTGGAATTCCAGTTGTATTGATAGCAGCCATAGAACTTGCAATTCAAATCAACATGGCAATCCCATTCTACTTCAATCAAACAATTCCGTTTATAACATCGATAGTAATCGGAGTAATTCAATTGGGATCTACGATAGATTATTCTATATTAATGACGGACAGATTCTTGTACGAATATCGAAAGACTAAAGATGTAAATGGTTCGTTGAAAACATCGGTAAGAGAAACATCCAAATCAATTGTTACAAGTGCCTTATCATTCATGGCAGCAACAGTTGGTGTAGGAATTTATTCAAAAATGGAAATAGTATCCACAATATGTACGTTATTGGCTAGGGGAGCAATTATCAGTATGCTTGTAATTATAATATTACTTCCAGCAGTATTGAGCATTACATTCCCATTTATCAAGAAAACAACTAAAAATTTAGCGTAAAGGAGAACACTATGAAGAAAAATATTGAAAAAATCTTAGCCTTGTCATTAATTTCTTCAATGACATTTGCTAACCTATCATTTGCAGAACAACAAGATTTAATCAAAAAATCAGAAACAGTTTATGTAACAGTAGAAGGTAACGAAATCAAAGACAAATCAGTTTCTGTGTGGTTAAATTCAGATAAAAATATAAAAGCAAACGACAAATCTAATTTGACAAATGTAAAAGATTTGAAAACAGATAAGGAACTAAAATCTGAAAACGGATATTTGAAATTAGATGAAAACAAAAAAGACATCTACTACAAAGGTGACACAGACAAAAAACTTCCAGTGGATGTATCTGTAAAATACTTCTTAGATGGAAAAGAAATGAAAGCTTCTGAGTTAGAAGGAAAATCTGGTCATTTGAAGATTGTAATCACTTCTAAAAATAACAGATACGAAGCCAAAACAATTGACGGACAATCAAGAAATGTATATTCACCATATGTCGTTGTAGCGGCGATGACATTTGACGATGAAAAAGTAGAAAACATCACATCAGATGATATCAAAGTTGTAAAAGACGGCAAGAATGAAATAGTAACTACAGTTATGACACCAGGTATGAAACAAAACTTAACAGGAATTGTAGAAGACAAAAATTTGGACAAATTCAAGGACGAAGTTTCAGTTGAAATGGACATCAAAGATTACAAACCAGTAGAAATCTACTCTGTAATCACTAACGAATTCTTCCAAGAAAAGAAAAATATCGACTCATTAGACAAACTTCAAAACGGTGTTAAAGAATTACAAGATAATTCACAAAAACTTGTAGATGCATCAGTTAAATTATCTGAAGGACAAGACAAACTAAACTCAGGAATTTCACAAATGCAAACAGGAGTTACAAAACTACACAATGGTTCACAAAAACTTGCATCATCAACACAACAAATGCAAGGCAAATTCTCAGGAATACAATCAAAAGTAGGTCCTATCCAAGGATATGTAGCTCAAATGAATGACGGTAGCTTGAAATTGTACAACGGAATTTCAGATTACACAGCTGCTGTAGCTAAAATCAAAGAAAACACAGCTAAAATCAAAGCAGGCTCCGAAAAATTAGCCAAAGGTGCAACTGATTTGGACAATGGAGTTGGCAAATTAAAATATGCGACTTCACAATTAAGAGCTGGAACTGAAAATATGAAAGAAATGACTGCACAAAAAGACCAATTGCTTGAAAAATCATCACAATTATCAAACGGATTGAATGGCTTGGCAGGAAGTTATGGTCAATTAGCAGATACAGTTGAACAAATTTCAGGAAAATCTCAACAATTAAAAGATTCAAGCGCACAATTCAACGAAAAATTACAACAAGTTGCACAACTTGCAGGTGGTGCTGAGACAAGTGCAAGTGCAGAAAAAATCGCACGTGGACTTGAAAGCTCAGCTGAAGGATTGAACAATGCAATCCAACAATTACAAGCAAACAATGAAGAAGGACAACTAAACGATACAATAGCATATCTTCAAGCACAAAAAAATGTAATGTACGTTCAAGCAGAATCCATCAGAAATGCTGGTTCACAAAATGCTGGGCAACAAAAACTACAAGCAGCATTGGCGCAACTAGCACAAAGCTCAACTGCATTATCACAAGGAAACGCTGATTTATCCAATGCACTTATGAGAACATCAGCTGCTATGAATCAATCAAAAGCAAAACTAGTAGATTCTTCTAACCAATTATCTCAAGGATTGGGACAAATGGGTGGCGCATTGAATGGCGCAGACGGATTATCAACATTGAAAGATTCCATCGACAAACTTGACGATGCAACAGGTCAAATCAAAGGTGGATCAAAAACATTAAAAGAAGGAACATTGCAAAACGAAAAAGCAATGGCGATGCTTTTGAATGGAATGGAAGAATTGGACAAGAATTCAAGTGCGTTAGTTGAAGGCTCATCAAAATTATCTGGTGGATTACAAGAATTCAACAAACAATCAGCTCTTTTATCTTCATTGTCACAAATCAATGAAAAAGCCATCATTCCAATGAGCAATGCAATCAATATGTTAAATGATGGACTTGGAAAATTAGATTCATCAACTGGACAATTAAAATCAGGTAGCGATGAGCTTGCTTCTGGACAAAAAGAATTCAGTTCCAAATTAAAAGAATACAAAGAAAAAGGAATTGATGAATTATCCAACAAGACAAAAGATTTGAACAAATTCAAAGACATTATCGATGCTATGAGTGATTTGGCAGTTAAAGATTCTTCATTCACAGGAACAGACAATAATTTTGAAACAAAATCAAGAATTGTTGAAAAAATAAAATAGTAATCTTTACAAAAACATTCTATTCTGATACAATCTAATGTATCGATGAAGAGAATATTAGTTCTATACGATTTTTCAGAGAGAAAGTGTAAGGTGGAAACTTTCATTTACGATAGAATGAACCTAACTCGGAGATTATGTCAAAATCATAGGGTTGTCACCTTATAACTAACAAACTAGAAGTGGTATAGCGATCCTTCGTCTTCGTGACGGAGGATCTTTTTTTAGATACATATTAAATACACCAAAGAAAGGAACATTTAAATTATGAGAATGAATAAATTTTATATGCCAACTTTAAGAGAGGATCCACAAGATGCTGAAATAGCAAGCCACAAGCTTCTATTAAGAGCTGGCATGATCAGAAAAACAGCAGCAGGATTGTACAGTTATTTGCCATTGGGTTATCGAATTGTAAGAAAGGTAGAAAACATCGTTCGTGAAGAAATGGACAACTACGGTTCACAAGAAATCCACATGCCAGTAACTCAACCTCGTGAAATCTGGGAAGAATCTGGAAGATGGAAGACATTTGGACCGGAAATGTTCAAGCTCAAAGACAGAAATAATCGTGAATTCTGCCTTGGACCAACAGCCGAAGAATATTTTACAGATTTAGTAAAAGGTGAAATAAAAAGCTACAAGCAACTTCCACTTAATATTTACCAAATCCAAACAAAATACCGTGACGAAAAAAGACCAAGATTTGGAATCAACCGTTCCAGAGAATTTTTGATGCAGGATGCTTACACATTTGATGTAGACGTAGAAGCGATGGGTGAAGCTTACATGAACATGTGGAGAGCGTATGAGGTAGTATTCAACAGACTTGGATTGGAATACAAAATCGTAGCTGGAGACAGTGGCGCAATGGGTGGCAACAGTTCACACGAATTTATCGCATTAAGCGATGTAGGTGAAGGTGTGATTTGCTACAGCGATGACAGTGATTTCGCAGCAACAGATGAAAAAGCATACGTGTACTATCAAGTAAACGATGAAAATGTAGAAAAACTTCCATCAGAAAAAGTCCTCACACCAAACTGCAAAACAATTGAAGAAGTAAGTGATTTCTTGAACGTTGACGCAGCACATTGCTTGAAGGCTGTGGATTTGATGGTAGAAGGAAAACCTGTAATAGTGTTCATACCAGGAGATCGCGAACTTAACATGTCCAAACTTGTAAGTTATTTGAAATGTCCAGAACACGAAATCGAAATGATGGAAGAAAAAGACATCCTAGCTTTAAACAGTTCACCAGGATTTACTGGACCAATCGGACTAGATTCAAGAATCATAATTGACTCAAGAGTTACACAAATGAAAAACTTCGTCGTTGGAGCAAATGAAGAAAACTACCACATCAAAAACGTAAACTACGGAGATGATTTCGAAGGGGAAATCGTAGAAGATTTGTTGATGGTACAAGAAGGGGATATCGATCCTGAAACAAAATCTCCATTGAAATTCAAAAGAGGAATCGAAGTTGGAAATATCTTCCAATTGGGACAAAAATACTCCAAAAGTATGAACGCTGCATTCTTAGATGAAAATGGAAAAGAACAATTCTTCTGGATGGGATCATACGGAATCGGCGTTACAAGAAGTGTCAGCGCAATTGTAGAACAAAACCATGACGACAAGGGAATGATTTGGCCATTAGTTGTAGCGCCATATCACGTAATCATCACAGTTGTTAACACAAAGAATGAAGAACAAAATACACTTGCAGAAAAACTTTACGAAAAGCTACTTCTTCAAGGGGTAGAAGTTCTACTTGATGACAGAAAAGAAAGAGTAGGAGTAAAATTCAACGACCGTGACCTAATAGGAATTCCGCTAAGAATAACTGTAGGAAAGAAAGCATCTGAGGACATAGTAGAATTTTCTGAAAGAAAAACACTTGAAAATGTAGAAATGTCATCAACAGAAGCTTACGAAAAAGTAATGGAAATCATCAACGCTAACTTAAAATCAGTTGGTGGATTGTACAGATAATTTAAAATGAGAACTACGGGCGATATCGCTCGTAGTTTTTTTCTCGCCACCTTCAATTTATCTACGCCAAATTTACGAAAATGGCGAGATTAATCTCGCCAATATTGATTTATCTACGCCATTTATGGTATAATGGCGAGAAAGATGGTGAGAATGTATGAGAGAATTTGATTATTCAAAATTATTAAATCTGAATATTCCTGCAAATATGTACGATTTGATATCAAAAATTTACGAATATAAAGGCAAACAGGAACTTTATGTGGCAAATTTTTCTGATGTACTTGAAAAGATGGTGGAGGTTGCGAAGATTCAGTCAACAAAATCTTCTAATGCAATCGAAGGAATTTCTACAAATGATAGTAGATTAGAAGAGTTAATGAAGAAAAAAAGTGAACCTAGAAATAGAAATGAAGAAGAAATATATGGATATAGGGAAGTGTTGGATATTATCCACGAAAATTATTCAAATATTGAATTTACGAAAAATAATATCTTGACTCTTCATAGTAGGTTGTATTATTACTCTTCTGAAAGTCATAAAGGGAAATTCAAAACTATCGATAATAGCATTGTGGAAACAAATGCATTTGGAGAGAAAAAGATAAGGTTTCAGCCAGTGTCTGCATTTGAAACGGAAAATTATATCGATAAAATGATAAGTGCTTATGATGAAGCCGTAAAATTAAAAGTACCACCATTGTTATTAATTTCATCTGTGGTGCATGATTTTTTGTGCATTCACCCTTTTTATGATGGAAATGGTAGAATGTCAAGGTTGTTGACGCTTTTACTTTTATACAAAAATGGTTTCTTTGTAGGAAAATATATTTCCTTGGAAATGATAATTGAAGATACTAAGGACATGTATTATGAACAATTACAATCATCAAGCAAGAATTGGCATTCTGGAGAAAATAACGAGTTGCCATTTATAAAATATATGTTATCTGTTATTTACAAGGCATATGTTGAGTGTGATGAGAGATTCAGACTTATAGGAGAGAAATCTTTGACATCTGCTGAGAGAATCATGAAGGTTTTCGAAAAAACGTTAAAACCATTGTCAAAGTCTGATATTGTTATGCTTTGTCCAGATATTTCTCAAAGAACTATTGAAAGAGCCTTGAAAGAATTAAAAGACACACATTTAATTAAACAAATAGGTAGTGGAAGAGCAACTAAATATATTAAAGAGTGATACTAGCGAAAAATAAAAAAAGCTGTGAGACTATCTCACAGCTTATATTTTTATAATTAGCAGCAGCAAGAACCGCTGTTTCCATCACAATCACATTCATTTCCTGGGCCGTCACAACCATCGAACAGACCAAAGTGATTTGTTCTATCTCCAACGACATCGAAGTATTTTTTAAATCTAGTTTCTTCGATCATTGCGCAGCTATTTCCACACACTGCCATTGGCAAATCTTTATAGAATCTGTGGTGGTCATCTAGGTCGAAGTAGTGTTCACTACCTAAAATACCTCCACGATAAGTTACGAATTGTCCGTATTGTTCGCATCTATCTTCAATAATTCCTGGTAATTTCACAGCTCTTACAGTTCTTGATGTGAAGTTCACATTGCCAACTAATTCTTCGATTTTTCTGTTTTCGATTGGCGCCTTAGTGATTTTAGTATATCTGAAATCTTCCCAGCCAATTTTATGCAATAATCTTCTAAAATCTTCTACATACATTGCACCGGCTAAACATTCACCACGTAATACAGGGTTTTGGTAAATTTCATCAGAAACCCTTCTGTCAGCGAAAATGTCTGAGAAGTACAATTCTCCACCTTTTTTCAAAACTCTCCACACTTCTTTGAACACTTCTTCCTTGAATGGAGAAAGGTTGATAACGCAGTTACTGATTACAACATCTACAGATTCATCTTCTATTCCTATAGATTTCAAATCTTCAATGTAACCTTTTTTGAATTCTACGTTTGATTTCTTGTAGCCAAATTTTTCAGCCATTTGGTCTTGGTATTTTCTAGCAAAATCCAATTGATCATCTGTCATGTCGACGCCGATTACTTTTCCATTTTCACCGACTAATTTAGAAGCGACATACACATCGACCCCTGTTCCGCATCCCAAATCCAACACAGTACATCCTTCAAGAGCTGATGGAATTGGAGAGCCACAACCGTAAAATCTCTTCAAAAGTTCAGGATTAACCATTCCTCTTATTTTTTTGATATGAAGTGGCATACTATCCGAACAACTACAGATTTGAGTTTGCATTTTGCCTTCTTTTTCTGTAGTAATATTGCTGTAATATTCTGAAACTTGTTTTCTAATATCTTCCATAAATACCTCCTAATGTTATTCTAATATTATTATAACATTAACAACAATTATTTCTAGAGTTTTGCATTGGCTCAATTACCCTTGTAAAGAAAATCGCTGCAAGTCCAGCTCCGATTAATGGAGCAATAGTATAGACGATGAATGTATCTGTAGAAAAAGCGATGTTTTTCCAACCGACAAACCACCCAACAACTCTAGGACCCAAATCTCTTGCTGGATTTAGTCCGGCATCAGTCATAGGACCAATCGTACAAATCAATACTGTAACCGTTAGACCGATGAATAATGGAAACAAGTCATCACTTGGTCTACCTACGTTACAACCTTCAGTCATTGAGAAAATAATCATAACCAAAATGAAAACTCCAAGCGCTTCCGCAAAAGCTGCGACAGGCATACTGATTACGCCGTTTGCTGTGTTAGGGAACACTTCACACCAAATACTTGATGCAGGAGATGCTACTTCCATCGTCAAATTCGCGGCATCCAAACTCTTTTTCACAGAATCGGCAAAAAACACCCACAATGCACTAGCGCCCAAGATTGCTCCGACGAATTGTCCTAGCACATAAACTGGGAAATTCTTCCATGAACATCTTTTTGAAATGCACATAGCAAAAGTAACCGCTGGATTAAAATGCGCACAAGATAGATTTCTTGTAGCGTAAATTCCCAAAGCGATTGCGACTCCCCATACGACACCAACTTGGAATGGACCAGTATGAGCTTGGAACAATGTAGCTGTGGCTACAGAGCCAATTCCCAAAAAGCACATCAAAAATGTACCAATAACCTCTCCTGTAAATCCTTGAATGAGGCTTTCTTTTGTTACGACTTCGCAGCAACAATTGTTATCTTCTGAACTCATTAGTTAACCTCCGGAAATTATTTAACGATAAATACTATCGTGATTTAATTATAAATTATAAAATATAACTAGTCAACTAAATTGATAACTTTCTATCTTAAAAGTGGTTAGTGCAAAGAAAATAATATGATATTATATAAAAAAGGAAGTGCGATTATGAAAACTGACAAAATGATTTTAAGAAAATTTACAATAAATGACGCAGATAAAATGTATGAAAACTGGGCAAGTGACAGCAGAGTTACGAAGTTTTTGACATGGAAGCCTCACACATCAATCAACCAAACTGAAAGTATAATTAAACAATGGATAAATGATGGCAAGAATGTGTACTTTGCGATTTGTAACACTAACAATGAAAACATTGGTTGTATATCTGCTAGTTTAATCAAAGAAAATCCGAAGACTTACGCTATTGGTTACTGCTTGGCATACTATTATTGGTCGCAGGGAATAATGACAGAATCTTTGAAAATTATGCTAAAATATTTGTTTGAAGAAAAAACGGCCGTTAGAGTAGAAGCAAGACACGATGTAAGAAACTTAGCAAGTGGCAAAGTGATGAAGAAAGCAAACATGAAATACGAAGGTATTCTTCGAAAATATGAAATCAACAATCAAGGAGTGGAAGATTCTTGCATGTATTCCATGATTGATGATGAGTATGAATGCGATTTTATGATTCCAGAATTTGAAGAATTGGATTTCAGAAAAGAATTATTAGCGGATAAAAAGACGATGAGTTTCAATGAAAAATACGGCGGAGCTATTGATTTCCCAGAAGACAAATGGCAAATCTGGTATGACAAATGGATAAACTCTGACGACAGATTTTACTATTACATTATGGGTCATAACAAGCCTGTCGGAGAATGTTGTATATATAAGGAAGATGATAGGTGGATTTGCAGTCTAATTGTAAAAGATGAATACAGAAACAATGGCTACGGGAAAAAAGCGTTGATGTTTTTGATTGATTTGGCAAAAAAATTAGACATAGATGAGCTATACGATAATATTGGTACCTGTAATCCTTCGTTAAATTTGTTTTTGAAATGTGGATTTGAAGTTATATATACTAATGAAGAATATTCAACTGTGAGAATTAAGACAAACTAACTTGTATTAATTTTTCGCTAGTAGTATGATGTAATATATAATTTTATTTTTGTATATTTGAATTAGATTGAACGATAGAATGGATGATTAGATGAAGAATAAGAATTTTTACAAAAGAGCAATACAGGTGGCGTGGCCGTCGGTGTTGGAGAGCTTTTTCATAGCGCTTGCGGGAATTATCGACACTTACATGGTGTCTTCGATAGGAAGCTCTGCAGTAGCAGCTGTAGGTCTTACAACACAACCCAAATTCATAGCACTATCGATATTTTTCTCCATAAACATTGCTACGTCGGCACTTGTAGCCAGACGTCTTGGAGAAGAGGACAAAGAAGGAGCAAACAGGATACTTTTCACAGCGATTATCATGGGACTTGTGCTAACGGTTGTTATAAGCACTGTGATGGTGTATTTTTCGGATAGTGTTCTGAGACTTGCAGGAAGTAACTCGGACACGCATACTGATGCGCTGAATTATTTCAGAATAATAATGGGAGGAATGATTTTCAACGTAGTAAGTATGACGATAAATGCAGCACAGAGAGGATCGGGCAACACTAGAATTGCATTTACAACTAACTTAGTGTCAAGTATTGTCAACATATTTTTTAATTACTGCTTGATAGGTGGTAATTTTGGTTTTCCCAAAATGGAAGTTTCTGGAGCGGCGCTTGCGACAGTACTTGGAACAGTCGTAAGTAGTATAATGTGCATTAGATCGCTTTTCAGAAAAGATGGTTTCGTACAAATCAAATACATTTTCAAAAAGAAAATCAAGCCAACAGTTGAAGTATTCACAAGCATCGTCAAACTTGGAACCAACTTGTTCGTTGAAAATATAGCCATGAGAATTGGTTTCTTGACAACGGCATTGATGGCAGCAGGACTTGGAACAGACACATTTGCAGCACACAACGTAGGAATGAATTTACTTAGTATTTGCTTTTCGTTTGCAGATGGAATGCAAGTTGCAGCAGTCGTTCTAACAGGATCAAGCCTTGGCGCTGGTAAGAAAGAAAACGCAAAGATTTACGGCAAAGTCTGCCAACGAATAGGACTTATGATATCTATTGTATTGTCTGTGATATTGTTGTTATTTGGAAAAGGAATATTCCATTTGTTCTTCGACAAAATATCCATCATAGAGACAGGAGAAATCATCGCAAGATTCATCACAGTAATAGTGCTATTACAAATCTCACAAATCATCTACGGAGGATGTTTGAGAGCAGCAGGAGATGTAAAATATACTCTCATCTCTTCAATCATAAGTGTAACAATCATAAGAACAGCAGTAACATACATCCTTGTGTCTGTGTTTAACATGGGAATCGTGGGAATATGGCTAGGAATCTTCTCCGACCAATTCTCCAGATACATGTTCAACTCCATCAGATTCAGACAAGGTAAGTGGGTTAACATTAAAATATAAAAAATCGTCTCGTTTTGATATGTACCATCCTTACTGGATGACCCGGTAAAGATGGCACACATCATTTTGAGACGATTTTTTTAATACTCATGTTTGAAAGCATATGCAATATATTTAACGCCAGATATTGTCAAATACATTCCAATTAAAAATACAACCGTAAAAGATGCTCTTAAAGGATTGTACAACATCATAATTCCAAGAATTAAAGTAATAATATTAATTATGATATTAAGATGGTAAAGTCCACCTGGAACAAACCTTAGATATCTTCCGAAACTAATATCGTTGATTGAATCGATAATAAACCAAATCGAGAACACATACGGAATGATCAATACAGCAGATTCGACATTAAAAAGAAGAATGAGGCCAAGTATTATATCTATTATGCTTATCCAAAAGAATAATTTTATGTTCAGTCTTGTAAAATCTTTTATCTTTTTATAAATTAAAACTCCGCCTACGCCTTTAACAATTGCAATTATTCCAAAATAAATCACCAGACTCGCTAAGCTGGCATATGGATTTTTAAAAGCTATGAATGAAACTATAATAAAACAAATACCTGTAATAAGAGAAATCCAATCAACTGATTTCTTTTCTTCTACCATACTAACACCTCCTTAAATTGTTGATATACTTTATATACCCAGATTTAAAGAATATTATTCACTAAATATTAAGAAAATTATTAACAACACTTTGTTGAAAGTTAAAACGAAAATTGTTGGATGAAAATTTGTCGCAAGTTAAAACGAAAAATGTCTAGCACAAAACTTATTGCGCCACTTGTTAGCAATAAAAAAAACAATAGTTTTAGCTAAGAATATCATTCGTAAAAAATAACTACAAATTCTAGCGAATTGAATCGTTAAAAAATCTCACTCGTGCCAGAGCGAAGCTCGCACTTGAGATTTTAGGTTCACAAGCTTTGAATTTGTTTATTTTTGGAGACAGATATTCGTGCTAAATTATTTTTGCTTTAGATATACACTTGGCAAGCTAGAGCATTTTTGTTTTTAAGAAAAAACGTGATAAATTATTTTTGCTTTTTCGATAATTTTGCAAGTAAAACAACTTTTATCATACGCCTTTTTATTATATAATAAGGAAGGAAACAAATTTTTCGTAAAAATATTGAAATTTTACAAAAAAACCTCAAAAAAGTGTTGACATTGTTGTATAGACAATGTATAATACCAGTTGTGCCTAAAGTTAGTAAGCGTAGAAGTGGAAGGTTGCTCGGGAAACGTGATTAATCTTCCGAGGTAATTTTCACCGAGAAGTCCTACACGATTAGGGCGATGGGTTAAACTTTTTAAAAAAGTTTTTTAAATTTTAGGTCACTGTACACCCGGGAGGGTGTATGAATATAACCCAGCAAGACGCTTCTTCAAAAATATAGAGGAGGTGCCTAAATGGCAAATCAAAAAATCAGAATCAGACTAAGAGCTTATGATCACGAATTAATCGATCAATCAGCTCAAAAAATCGTTGAGGCAGCTAAGAGAACTGACGTTAAAGTTTCAGGTCCTATTCCGTTGCCAACAGAAAAAGAAGTTGTTACAATCTTAAGAGCTGTTCACAAATACAAAGATTCAAGAGAACAGTTCGAACAAAGAACACATAAGAGATTAATCGATATCATTAATCCTAACGCAAAGACATTGGAAGCGCTTAAAAAACTTAACCTTCCTGCCGGCGTAGATATCGAAATTAAACTTTAATCTTAGTATGATTGTAAAGCAATCCGCTGTAAGTAAATTTTAATGTGGATATCACACTATAGGAGGTGTACTCAATGAAGAGTATTTTAGGTAAAAAAATCGGAATGACTCAAATCTTCAACGAAGATGGTAGTGTTGTTCCAGTAACTGTCATTGAAGCGGGTCCAATGGTTGTTACACAAATCAAAACTAAAGAAAAAGAAGGATATAACGCAATTCAAGTTGGTTACATCGAAAAGAAAGAAAAACATGTAAACCAACCAATGAGAGGTCATTTTGGCAAAGCAGGCGTTTCATTCAAGAAACACTTACAAGAGTTCAAAATAGGTGATGACGAACAATTCAACCTTGGAGATGAAATCAAATTAGATATCTTCCAAGACGGAGATGTTGTAGATGTTATCGGTATTTCAAAAGGTAAAGGAACTCAAGGTTCAATAGTTAGACACAACTATTCAAGAGGACCTATGGGACACGGCTCTAAATCACACAGAGTTGCAGGTGCAAGAAGTGCGGGATCTTATCCAGCAAGAGTATTCAAAGGACGTAAAGGTTCAGGAAAGATGGGCCATGACCGTGTAACTGTTCAAAACTTGAAAATTGTTAAAGTTGACAATGAAAGAAACTTACTTCTTATTAAGGGAGCTGTTCCAGGAAACAAAGGTGGAGTAGTTACTGTTAGAGAAGCTATTAAGTCAAAATAGGAAGGAGGATGAAACATGCCTAAAGTTCAAATTTTAAACCAACAAGGAGAAAATGTTGGAGAATTAGAATTAAATGAAGCCATTTTCGGCGTTGATGTTAATGAGCACGTTGTTTACGAAGTAGTTAGAAATCAACTTGCTAATAAAAGACAAGGCACACAATCTGCTAAAACTCGTAGTGAGGTAAGAGGTGGAGGAAAGAAGCCTTGGAGACAAAAAGGTACAGGTAGAGCAAGACAAGGATCTATCAGATCTCCACAATGGAGAGGTGGTGGGGTAGTATTCGCTCCAAAACCTAGAGATTACAGCTACGCTGTTCCTAAGAAAGTTAGAAGACTTGCAATCAAATCAGTATTAACTGACAAAGTTAATGACAATGAAATGATCGTTTTAGATAAATTAAGCTTAGATGCTATTAGCACTAAAAAAGCTGTTGAAGTATTAAAGAATATTAAAGCAGACAAGAAAGCTTTAGTAGTTGTTGATAAAAATGATGATACACTTTACAGATCATTTAGAAACATTGAAAATGTAGCTATTTGTGAAGCTAGATTAATCAATGTATATGATTGTTTGAAATACAACTCATTAGTTATTACAACTGATGCTGTTAAAATTCTTGAGGAGGTGTTTCAATAATGAAATCACCATATGATATTATTTTGAAACCAATTATTTCTGAAGATTCTATGGAAAAAATGGAAGACAAGAAATATGTATTCAAAGTAGATAAAAATGCGAATAAAATAGAAATCAGAAACGCTATCGAAAAGATTTTTGATGTTAAAGTAAAATCTGTTAACACTATGAACGTTAAAGGAAAAGTTAAGAGAATGGGCGCTCACAGTGGTAAGAGATCTGATTGGAAGAAAGCTATAGTTGCATTAACAGAAGATTCAAAAGAAATTGAATTTTTCGAAGGAATGTAATTAAGGGGGTAAAAACATGGCAATAAAAAAATATAAACCGACTTCTGCCGGTGTACGTGGTATGAGTGTTTTATCATTTGATGAAATCACAAAAACTACTCCTGAAAAATCATTAACTGTTAGCTTAAACAAATCTGGCGGAAGAAACTCTTATGGTAGAGTTACTACTCGTCACAGAGGCGGCGGAGCTAAGAGAAAATATAGAATTATAGATTTTAAAAGAAACAAAGATGGTATTAAAGCTGTTGTTAAATCAATCGAATACGATCCAAACAGAACAGCAAACATCGCTTTGTTACAATACGAAGATGGTGAAAAGAGATACATCATCCAACCACAAGGTCTAAAAGTTGGAGATGTAGTTGAAAGTGGTGCGGATGTAGATATTATCCCTGGTAATGCTCTTCCATTAAGAAGCATTCCAGTTGGTACTACAGTTCACAACATTGAAATGAAAGTTGGCAAAGGAGCTCAATTAGTTAGAACAGCTGGTGCTGAAGCACAACTTATGGCTAAAGAAGGCAAATTTGCTCAATTAAGATTACCATCAGGAGAATATAGATTAATTCACCTTGACTGCAGAGCTACTGTAGGACAAGTTGGAAATATCTCTCACGAATTGGTTACAATTGGTAAGGCTGGACGTAACAGACACTTAGGTAAGAGACCTTACGTAAGAGGTTCAGCAATGAACCCAGTAGATCACCCTCACGGTGGTGGTGAAGGTAGAGCACCAATCGGTAGACCAGCTCCTTCAACTCCATGGGGTAAACCAGCACTTGGACTTAAGACTCGTAAGAAAAACAAAAAGTCTAATAAGTACATTGTAAGAAGAAGAAAGAAATAACGGAGGGATAGAATGAGTAGATCACTTAAAAAAGGACCTTTCTGCGATGAACACTTAATGAAGAAAGTGGAAGAACTTAACAAAAACGATGAAAAGAAGATTATTAAAACTTGGTCTCGTCGTTCTACAATATTCCCTAACTTCGTAGGTCACACAATTGCAGTTCACGATGGAAGAAAGCATGTACCTGTTTATATTACTGACGATATGGTTGGTCATAAATTAGGAGAATTTGTTCCTACAAGAACATACAAAGGTCACATTAAAAACGAAAAAACGAGTAAGGTTCGTAATTAATATAAGGAGGTATGACAATGCAAGCTAAAGCTATAGCGAAATATGTACGTATTTCTCCTCTAAAAGTTAACTTTATATGCAAAGAAATTAGAGGTAAACAAGTTGATGAAGCCCTTGCTATATTGAAATTCACTCCTAAAAAAGGTGCTAGAATTTTAGAAAAAGTGCTAAATTCAGCAATTGCAAACGCAGAACACAATTTTGGATTAAACAGAGAAGATCTTTTTGTATCACAAGCATACGCTAATAATGCTCCAGTAATGAAAAGATGGAGACCAAAAGCTAAAGGAATGGCTTATCCAATCCTTAAAAGATCAAGTCATGTTGGCGTAGTTGTAGAAGAAAGAGAATTATAAGGAGGAGTCTGATGGGTCAAAAAGTTAATCCTAAAGGATTAAGAGTTGGTGTTATCAAAGACTGGGATTCAAGATGGTTTGCAGATAAAAAAGATTTTAGTGATTATTTAGTAGAAGATCACAAAATTCGTGAACTAATCAAGAAAGAATCTTTCAGCGCTGGTATTAGCAGTATAGCCATCGAAAGAGCATCAAACAAAATTAAAGTAACTATCAACACAGCTAAACCTGGTATGGTTATTGGCCGTCAAGGTGCTGGCGTTGAAGAATTAAAAAATAAATTAGAAAAATTAACAGGTAAGAAATTAATCATAAATGTAGAAGAAGTTAAGTTCCAAGACTTAGATGCACAATTAGTTGCAGAAAACATCGCAAGTCAATTAGAAAGACGTATTTCTTTCAGACGTGCAATGAAACAAACTATGCAAAGAAGCATGAGAGCAGGAGCTTTGGGTATTAAGACTATGGTTTCTGGTAGACTTGGTGGAGCTGATATGGCAAGAAGCGAAGGATACAGCGAAGGAACTATTCCTCTTCAAACTCTAAGAGCTGCAATCGACTATGGATTTGCAGAAGCAGACACAACTTATGGTAAGCTTGGTGTTAAAGTTTGGTTATACAAAGGTGAAATGTTACCTGGTATGACAGAAGAAGATTTACCTGTTTACAAAAACAAAAAGAACGACAAAAACAGAAAAAGAAGAAACAATAACAGAAAAGGTAAATCCCAAGCAGCTAAAAACTAATTCGAGAGGAGGAAATATTCTATGTTAATGCCTAAAAGAGTAAAATACCGTAGAGTTCACAGAGGCAGAATGAAAGGTAAAGCATTAAAAGGCAATACTTTAACTTACGGTGATTATGGTATACAAGCGTTAGGTTCTTGTTGGTTAACAGCTAATCAAATAGAAGCAGCACGTCGTGCTATGACAAGATATATAAAAAGAGGCGGTAACATCTGGATTAAAGTTTTCCCAGATAAGCCAGTGTCAAAGAAGCCTATCGGTATTCGTATGGGTTCAGGTAAAGGAGCTCCAGAATATTGGGTAGCAGTAATTAAACCAGGTAGAGTATTATTTGAAATGGCAGGTGTTCCTGAAGACGTAGCACGTGAAGCTATGAGACTTGCTCAACACAAACTACCTATCAAAACTAAATTTATAGCTCGTGAAGAGTTCGGAGAAAAGGACGGTGAAGCTGATGAAAACTAAAGAAATTCGTAATCTATCAGATCAAGATTTACAAAAACAATTAGAACAATCTAAAAGTGAATTGTTTAATCTACGTTTTCAATTAGCTACTGGGCAATTAGAAAACCCTATGATGATAGGACTTGTAAAAAAAGATATAGCTCGCATTAAGACTATTATTAGAGAACGTGAGCTAAACATTGGTAAGGAGGCTTAACAATTATGGAAAGAAATATGAGAAAAACCATAGTTGGTATAGTTGTTTCAGATAAAATGGATAAGTCAATTGTTGTAGAAGTTAAGACACTTGTCAAAGATCCTAAATACGGTAAACAATTAAGAAAAACAACTAAATTTAAAGCACACGATGAAGAAAACATTGCTGGTATCGGCGATAAAGTTAAAATAATGGAAACAAGACCTCTTTCTAAGACAAAGAACTGGAGACTTGTAGAAGTTATAGAAAAAGCTAAGTAATTCTTATTACGAAAGGAGAATTTTATGATTCAACAAGAAAGTCGTTTGAGAGTTGCAGATAACTCTGGTGCAAAAGAACTACTAGTAATAAGAGTTTTAGGTGGTACTAAAAGAAAGTACGCAGCTATCGGAGACATCGTAGTTTGCTCAGTTAAATCTGCACAACCGGGCGGTATGGTTAAAAAAGGTGATGTAGTAAAAGCTGTTATCGTAAGAACAACTAAACCATTGGGAAGAGCTGATGGAAGTTACATCAGATTTGACGATAACGCAGCTGTAATTATAAAAGATGATAAAAATCCAGTGGGAACAAGAATTTTTGGTTCAGTAACTCGTGAATTGAGAGCCAATAACTTCATGAAAATAATCTCATTGGCACCTGAAGTATTATAATTGGAGGTGTAAAGAGATATGAAGATTAAAAATGGAGATACTGTAATAGTTATTTCTGGTAAGGACAAAGGAAAGACTGGAAATGTTATTGAAGTATTAGCCAAACAAAATAAAGTGGTAGTAGAAGGAGTTAACATAGTTACTAAACACCAAAAAGCTAACGGACGTGGTGTTGAAAGTGGACTAATCAAAAAAGAAGCTCCTATTGATGTTTCAAACGTAATGTATTATGATGCTAAAAACAAGAAAGGCACAAGATTAGGTTACAAGTTTGAAGACGGTAAGAAAGTTAGATTTATGAAATCTAACAACGAAACTATTAAGTAACATAAGGAGGGTATAAACTTGACTTCCAGATTAAAAGAAAAATATACAAATGAAGTTGTTCCTTTCTTGGTTGAACGTTTCAAATATGAAAACATCATGCAAGTTCCAAGATTGGAAAAAATCGTGCTTAACATGGGTTTAGGTTCTTCAAAAGAAAATCCTAAAGCTATCGAAAGCGCAGTTAAAGAATTAGAAACAATTACAGGACAACACCCAATTGTAACAAAAGCAAGAAAATCTATCGCTAACTTCAAACTTAGAGAAGGAATGAGTGTTGGTGTTAAAGTTACATTACGTGGTGAAAAAATGTATGATTTCTTAGATAAATTTATGAACATTTCTCTTCCACGTGTAAGAGACTTTAGAGGTATTTCTTCTAAATCATTCGATGGTAGAGGAAACTATGCTGTAGGTATCAAAGAACAATTAATATTCCCTGAAATTGAATACGATATGGTAGATCAAATTAGAGGTATGGATATTGTGGTCGTTACTACTGCAAACACTGACGAAGAAGCTAAGGAATTATTAGACAAAATGGGAATGCCATTTAAGAAATAAGGAGGAGTTTTAGTGGCTAAAAAATCAATGATCGCAAAACAAAAAAGACCTGCAAAGTTTAGCACAAGAGAATATAACAGATGCAAAATTTGTGGTAGACCTCACGGATATTTAAAGAAATATGGCATCTGCCGTATATGCTTTAGAGAATTGGCTTATAAAGGCGAAATCCCTGGCGTAAGAAAAGCAAGCTGGTAAGAAAGGAAGGAGGAAGCTTTTATGATGACTGATCCTATAGCAGATATGCTAACAAGAATAAGAAACGCAGTTAATGCGAAACATAAAGTTGTTGAAGTTCCTGCATCTAATATCAAAAAATCAATAGCACAAATTTTATTAGATGAAGGATTTATCGATGGTTTCAATGTTACTGATGACGGTAAACAAGGAATCATTACAATAGATTTAAAATATGGTCCTAACGAAGAAAAAGTAATTTCAGGTATCAAGAGAATATCTAAACCTGGACTTCGTGTCTATGCCAGAGCAAATGAAGTTCCTAAGGTTTTAGGCGGACTTGGTATTGCTATTGTCTCTACATCAAAAGGCCTTGTAACTGATAAAGTTGCTAGAAAAGAAGGTATTGGTGGAGAAGTAATTTGTTACGTATGGTAACACAAACATTATAAGGAGGTTTGACCATGTCAAGAATTGGATTAAAACCAATTGAAATTCCTAATGGCGTTGAAGTAAAAATAACTGAAGACAATTTGTGTACTGTAAAAGGACCAAAAGGTGAATTAGTTCAACAAATGCCAAAGGAAATGATTATCAAAGTAGAAGATAATACAATCACAGTTTCAAGACCTTCAGACATTAAAAGACACAAATCACTTCATGGTTTAACAAGAACTCTTGTTTTTAACATGATTGAAGGTGTTACTGAAGGATATAAGAAAACTTTAATTATAGAAGGTACTGGTTACAGAGCAGCAAAACAAGGTAAAAAATTAGTGTTAAACTTGGGATATTCACACACAATTGAAAAAGAAGATCCAGAAGGAATCACAGTTGAAGTACCAGAACAACACACAATCATTGTAAGTGGTAACGACAAACAACAAGTTGGTAACTACTCTGCAAAAATCAGAGACCTAAGAGGACCTGAACCATACAAAGGTAAAGGTATCAGATATGAAAATGAACATATTAGACGTAAAGTCGGTAAAACAGGTAAGTAAGAAAGGAGTAAGGTATGTTTAAGAAAATTGATAAAAACGCAAATAGAGTTAAAAGACATTTACGTATTCGTAAGAACCTTACAGGAACTTCTGAAAAACCAAGATTATGCGTATTCAAGTCTAATACTAACATCTATGCACAATTAATCGATGATGTTAACCACAACACATTAGTAGCTGCATCAACATTAGATAAAGATTACAAAGGCGAATCAAAATCTAACATGGAAGCTGCAAAACTTGTTGGTGAATTAATCGGTAAGAGAGCTATCGACAAAGGCATTGAACAATGCGTATTTGACAGATCTGGATATTTATATCACGGAAAAGTTAAAGAATTAGCTGAAGGTGCTAGAAGCGCCGGACTTAAATTTTAGTGCAAGGGAGGTATTTAGTATTGGAACTTTTAAATAAAGAAATAGAAGGTTTAGAATTAGAAGAAAGAGTTGTAAATATTAACCGTGTAGCTAAGGTTGTTAAGGGTGGTAGAAACTTTAGATTCGCAGCCCTTGTAGTAGTTGGAGATAAAAACGGACACGTTGGTGTTGGTATTGGTAAAGCACAAGAAGTACCAGAAGCCATCAGAAAAGCTAGCCAAGATGCTAAAAAACACATCTTCACAGTTCCTATCGTAAACACAACTATTCCTCACCAAGTAACAGGAATATTTGGAGCTGGTAGAGTATTATTAAAACCAGCTGGAGAAGGTACTGGAGTTATCGCCGGAGGACCAGTTCGTGCGGTATGTGAATTAGCAGGCATCAAAGACGTTCGTTCTAAATCATTGGGAACATCAAACCCTCAAAACATTGTTAATGCAACTGTAGAAGGACTTAAATCACTTAAGACAGCTGAACAAGTAGCTAAATTAAGAGGAAAGTCTGTAGAAGAAATTTTAAAATAAGGAGGGCTTTTAAGTGAGTAAATTAAAGATCACTCTTAAAAAGAGCAAAATCGGTAGAATTGAAAAACACATTAGAACTTGTGAAGCCCTTGGACTTCATAAAATCGGACAATCAGTAATCAAAGAAGACAATGATGCAGTACGTGGAATGATTAGACACATTGCATTCATGGTTGACGTAGAAGAAGTTAAGTAGGAGGTGTTATAGTGAAATTACACAACTTAAGACCTGCTAAAGGTGGAGAAGTAAAAGCAAGAAAAAGAGTTGGTAGAGGTTACGGTTCAGGATTAGGACACAATGCTGGACGCGGTAGAGACGGACAAAACTCAAGATCAGGCGGAGGCGTAAGACCAGGATTTGAAGGGGGTCAAATGCCTTTATTCAGAAGACTTCCTAAGAGAGGCTTCAAAAACCACTTCGCAAAACAATACGCTGAAATCAACATCAGAGACTTAAATTGTTTTGAAGATGGCGACGAAATAACACCAGAAATCCTAGCAAACGCAGGATTCTTTAAGCCAGTTAAGGCAAAAGACGGCGTTAAGATTTTAGGTGACGGAGAATTAACTAAGAAATTAACTATAAAAGCTAATAAATTTACTAAATCAGCTGAAGAAAAAATTACAAAAGCCGGAGGAAAGGTAGAGGTGATTTAAGATGCTTAAAACCTTAAAAGACGCATGGAAGGTTTTAGACATTCGTAAAAGAATCGGCTTTACTCTACTAATGGTTGTAGTTTTTAGATTAGGTAATGCAATACCGGTTCCTTTTATGGATAAGGCCATTATCAAACAAATAATGAGCGGTCAAGAAGGCGGAATAGTTTCTTTATTGAACCTATTAAGTGGGGGATCATTGAGACAAATGAGCATATTCGCTCTTTCGATATACCCTTACATTACCGCTTCAATCATTCTTCAACTTTTAACAGTAGCATTTCCTAGATTAGGAGAACTTACACGTGAAGGTGAAGAAGGAAAGAAGAGAATGGGTAAATACACTAAAATCTGTAGTATAATTTTGGCATTCATACAAGGATATGCTACAGTTAATGGTTTATTTAACAGAGCAATCGTAGACAAAAGCTTTTTAACAGGATTTGTTATACTAATAAGCTTGGTAGCAGGATCAATGTTTCTAGTATGGCTAGGAGAAATGATTACTGAAAGAGGTATCGGTAACGGAATTTCAATCTTGATTTTCTTAGGTATCATTTCAAATATGCCAAGACAAATCGGTACAATGATTTATCAATCTAGACAAGGAATGTTATCTTGGTGGAAAATATTACTTTTCGTACTAATAGCGATTATAATATTGGTAGTAGTGGTATTAATTAACCAAGGTGAAAGAAGAATTCCTGTACAATACGCTAAAAGAGTAGTAGGAAGAAAAATGTATGGTGGTCAATCAACTCATATTCCAATCAAAGTTAATATGGGTGGTGTAATGCCAGTAATCTTTGCATCAGCAATATTACAATTACCACAAACAATAGCATTATTATTTGGCAAAGACATGCCAGGATGGTTAGCCCACATATTCACAGTACAAACAACATCAGGGTTAGTAATCTTCTCAATAGTAAATATGTTATTGATTATAATATTCGCATTCTTCTACTCAGCAATTCAATTCAACACTGTTGAATACGCTAAAAACTTGCAACAATATGGCGGATTCATTATGGGAATTAGACCTGGTAAACCAACAGGCATGTATCTAAAGAAAATTTCTGATAGAGTAACATTTATAGGCGCAATCATATTAGCGTTAGTAGCATCAGCACCAATGCTAATATCAAAAGCTATAGGAATACAAATCCTATTCGGTGGTACATCAATTATCATCGTAGTAGGGGTAGTATTAGATACTGTAAAACAAATGGAAAGTATGCTAACTATGAAACACTATAAAGGATTTTTGAAATAAGGAGTTTATAATGAGATTAATATTATTAGGACCTCCGGGAGCAGGTAAAGGAACTCAAGCTAAAAGAGTAATTGAAGAATTTGATATTCCTCATATTTCAACAGGAGATATTTTCAGAAAAAATATCAAAGAAAAGACAGAACTAGGTCAAAAAGTTGAAGGCTTACTTGCAGAAGGAAAACTTGTACCTGATGAATTAACAATAGAAATAGTTTGGGATAGATTAGATCAAGAAGATTGCAAAAATGGCTTCTTACTTGACGGATTCCCAAGAACAATCCCTCAAGCCGAAGCCCTTGATGAAGGACTAGCTAAAAGAGGATTGAAACTAGACCGCGTATTAAACATAGACGTTGACAAAGATTCTCTTGTAAAAAGACTTTCAGGAAGACGTGTATGTCCAAACTGTGGTGCAAGCTATCACATTGACAACAACCCTCCAAAAGTTGAAGGAATTTGTGATGTATGCCAAACTCCAGTAATCCAAAGGGAAGATGACAAAGAACAAACTGTACTAGACAGAATCAAAGTTTACGATTCACAAACTAAACCTTTAGTAGACTTCTACAACAAGCAAGATTTAGTATTCACAGTTGACGGAACTCTTCCAATAGATGAAATCACTAATAAGTTAGTAACAGAATTAAAAAAAGGTTAGAATTAATGAGCCAATACAACAAACTTGAAACAGGACAAGTTGTTTTAAGTACTTGTGGTCGTGATGTGGGCAAACTACAAATGGTTTTGGAAATTCTTGACGATTCTTATGTATTGGTAGTAGATGGAAAACAACGTAAAATCGAAAAACCAAAGAAAAAGAAGATAAAACATCTTCAAAAATACAACAAAAAGTTGCAATTAGAGAATTTAACAGATAAGAAACTAAGATATATGTTAAACAATTTAAAAAAGGAGGATCAAGACAAGGATGTCCAAAGAAGTTATTGAATTAGAAGGAACAGTAGTAGATGCTCTTCCTAATACGGTATTTAAGGTAGAACTTCAAAATGGCCATGTAATAACAGCTCATATTTCAGGCAAATTAAGAATGAATTATATAAGAATTCTTCCAGGAGACAAAGTAACGGTTGAACTATCACCATACGATTTGAATCGTGGAAGAATAACATGGAGAAAGAAATAAACGGAGGTTAAGCAATGAAAGTAAGACCATCAGTTAAAAAAATGTGCGAAAAGTGCAAGATTATAAAAAGAAAAGGTCGTGTTATGGTTATTTGCGATAACCCTAAACACAAACAAAGACAAGGTTAGTAGGAGGTATAAATGGCAAGAATTCAAGGTGTCGACTTACCAAATGACAAACGTGTAGAAATTGGACTAACTGCAATTTATGGAATAGGTAGACAATCATCAAATAAAATCTTAGCTAAATTAGGAATCAATCCTGACACAAGAGTAAAAGATTTAACAGAATCTGAATTATCTGATATCAGAAATGAATTAGACAACTATCTTACTGAAGGGGATTTACGTCGTGATGTAGCAATGAACATCAAAAGATTAAAAGAAATCAACTGCTACAGAGGATCAAGACACAAAAAAGGCCTTCCAGTAAGAGGACAACATACAAAGAACAACGCAAGAACTCGTAAGGGTCCTAGAAAACAAGCATAGAGAGGGGGAAATTAATTGGCACTAAAAACTAAAGGCGCAAAACGTAACGTTCGCGGTAAAAAAAGAGTAAAAAAGAATATTGAAAAAGGTCAAGCACACATTTCTTCTACATTCAACAACACTATGGTATGTTTAACTGACCTTAACGGTAACGTATTAAGCTGGGCTTCTGCTGGACAATTAGGATTCAGAGGATCTAGAAAATCAACTCCATACGCTGCACAACAAGCTGCTGAAGAAGCTGCTAAAAAAGCAATGGAACACGGATTAAAAACTGTTGAAGTTTATGTAAAAGGACCAGGTTCAGGAAGAGAATCTGCAATTAGAAGTTTGCAAGCTTCTGGACTTGAAGTTAGCTCTATTAAAGATGTAACTCCAATCCCTCACAACGGTTGTAGACCACCAAAGAAGAGAAGAGTATAACACATAGGCTTAATTCAGGATTTCCTGATGGGACTTGTCGAAGGAGGCTGTATTTATGACTGAACAATTAGATACTAAAATAAAAATCGTTGAATTAGATGAACAAAATAATTACGGTAAATTTGTCATAATGCCACTGGAAAGAGGATATGGAACTACTCTAGGAAACTCTCTAAGAAGAGTTTTATTATCATCATTACCAGGAGCTGCTATATCAAAGATAAATATCCAAGGTGTAGCTCATGAAATGTCTACGATTAAAGGTGTCAAAGAAGACGTACCTGAAATAATTTTGAATTTAAAAGGTATCGCTGTAAAGAAATACAATGAAGAACCTATATCATTAAATGTAGACATAAAAGGTCCATGTGTTCTAACAGCTAAGGATATTTTAGTTGATACTGATTTGGAAGTTAAAAACCCAGATCACTACATTGCAACACTAAATGAAGATGCTTCATTAGAAATGCAAATCACAGTTATCAACGGAAAAGGCTACAAAATATCTGAATTTAACAAAACAGAAGAAGATATTATAGGAGATATCGCCATTGACTCACTGTTTAGCCCTGTGAAAAAGGTTAATTTCACAGTAGATAATGCCAGAGTTGGCCAAGTAATTGATTACGATAAGCTTACAATAGAAGTGTGGACTAATGGAACAATTAGACCACAAGATGCCTTAAGCGAAGGAAGCAACATCCTAATCAATTGCCTGGAATTATTCAGTGAATTACCTAACTACGAGTGTAATACAAACAGTGACGACGAAGACAATCAAAAAGATAAAGAAACTCAAATGGGCATCAATATCGAAGAACTAGATTTCTCATTAAGATCATTCAACTGTTTGAAAAGAGCTAATATTAATACTGTAGGAGATATCGTATCTCATACAAAAGCAGAAATGATGAAGATAAAGAACTTTGGTAAAAAATCCTTAGACGAAGTTGAAGAAAAACTTCAAGAAATGGGCCTTGCATTTAAACAAGAAATAAAAGACGAATAAAGGAGGATAGACATTGGCTAACTTAAGAAAATTAGGTAGAAGAACTGATCACAGAACAGCAATGTTAAGAAACCTAGTTCAATCATTGTTCGAAAATGGAAAAATCGAAACAACAGTTACTCGTGCAAAAGAAGTTAGAAGAGAAGCTGAAAAGATGATTACACTTGGTAAAAAAGGTGATTTGAGCTCTAGAAGAGAAGCTCTTAAATATATATACAAAAAAGACGTTGTAAACACATTGTTTGAAGAAATCGCACCAGTTTATGCTGACAGACAAGGTGGATACACAAGAATCTTAAAATTAGGACCTCGTAGAGGAGATGGTTCTGAAATGTGTATACTTGAATTAGTAGATTACACAAAAAAAGAATCCTCAAATGAAAAAGAAACAGTGAAAGCTGACAAATAGAAAATAACTAAGCATTAGCTTAGTTATTTTTTTTATACCCAATTGCAAAAGCAAAATCATAGGATTATAATAAAATTAAGAATAATTTGTTAGTTAATAATGAATAATTCAAAAATTTATTGGGAGGAACCTATGAACAAAAAAATAGTAGCTGCACTGACTTTATCAGCATTGTTGTTATCGACAAACTCATTTGCTGCAAATGAAACCCAAAAGTTAGATGCAATCAAAAAACTTGGTCTAAAAATCGATCAATCAATCGACAAATCAAATTTAAAAGATGAAATCAAATTACAAAATGGAATCACTTTGAAATTTGACAAAGAAGGAAAACTTATTGGAATTGATGCGCTTTCTAGTACAGAAAAGCTGTTCTCAGGAAAATCAGACGACAAATTCGAAGATTACTTAAACAGCACAATATCTAAGCTTCAAAAAGACGGCTACATTCCTAAAGAATACAAACTAGTCGACCAACAAGACATACTTGATAACGGATACAAAGTTGTATTTGAAAAAGAAAATTCATTTAATGTAAAAAATCCGTACAATATAATAATAGTATCATTTGACAAGAAAACAAACGAACTCAAAACATTCAACAAAATTGAAAAGTTTGAGGTTACAAAAGCACCTACAGCAAAGCTTGAAGATGCAAAGAAAGTTGCAATCGAAAAACTAAAATCCATCAAAGGTTTTGATGAAACAAAAGTAAAATCAGAAACCTCAGTAATCAACATAGACAACTTGTCAACAAAGTTTACAAAAAACAAAGGTCTAGTAGTTGCATATGTATTTGAATATGAAGATACAAAAGTTTATGTCGACGCTAATACAAAAGAATTGTTGGGAGCAGATAAGCTCAAATCAAACGCCGACACACAAAGCAAAAAACAATACGTAGTATCCAGAATTTATGGAAAGGACAGAATTGACACATCAATCCAAATAGCTAAAAGCTACATCAAAACATCAGAATTTGCTATCCTTGCAAATCAAAACAACTTCCCAGATTCACTAAGTGCAACAGTCCTATCTAAAAAATACAACGCACCAATATTATTGACTGATGCGATAAAAGCTGACAAAAGTTTAATCCAAGAAATCAAAAGATTACAAACAAAATACTTTGTAAAAATCGGCGGCGAAAAATCCATCAGCAACGAAGTAGCAGTACAATTATTACCAGAGAAAAGCAAAGTAAAATCATACAAAGGCGCTGACAGATACGCTACAAACGCCGAAATCATCAAAGAATTCAAAAATGCAGATACTTGTATCATAGCAAGTGGGGAAAATTTTGCAGACTCTTTAAGTATTGGCGCATTTGCAACAAAAAACGGATATCCAATCGTATTAGTACAAAAAGATAAAATCAATGACGTAACAAAACAAGTATTAAAAGATTCCAAAATCAAAAAATGCTACATCGTCGGTGGAGAAAACTCTGTATCCAAATCATTAGAAAAAGAACTACCACAAGTAATCGAAAGAATCGCTGGCAATGACAGATACGAAACATCACTTAAAATAGCTGGCAAATTCTACAAAGATGCACAAGGAGCATACCTTGCAAGTGGAGAAGTATTCGCAGATAGCTTGGCAATCAATCCAATCGCTGCAAGATTTGATGTACCATTGATTCTTACACCAAAAGATAAACTACCACAAAAAACACAAGAATACCTTGACAACTCCAAAATCATTCAAGTAGCTATAATAGGTGGAGAAAAGACAGTATCCAAACAAATTCAACAAGAATTAGCCAAAACCAACCCAAACGTTGCAACATCTGTTAAGTTCACATACACAAAAGACGGCAAAAAAGTTACAAGAGAACTTACTAACGCAGAAGCTAACGAATTAGCAAAATTAATGAACGAACACGAAAAATATGTTACAGGTGAAAGATTAAAAAGCATATTTGACAACTACTTTACATTAGTATCAGCTAATGGAAAAACAAAAGTAGCAGTATCAGTAAATATTGAAAAAGATGAGGTTGTAATAGACGATGCAATCCTTGAAAAAGGTGCTACACTTAACAAAGACAACGACCTTGCAAAACAATACATTAAATTCATCGAAAATTTACAACAAAATTAACACAAAAATTGTTGAAAAACAAACCCGTAGATGATATAATAGCGTTGGCTTAAAAAATTATCGCGGCAAATAATTTTTTAATGGAGATGAATATTAATGGCAAGAATGATGGGACCTAGATTTAAACAATCTAGAAGATTAGGTCTTAACGTATGTGGTCACCCAAAAGCTAACAAAAGAATGGGTAAAGGACTTGGAAGAAACGACAAGAAGTTAACTGAATATGGTATGCAACTTCTTGAAAAACAAAGATTAAGAGCATATTACGGAGTAAACGAAAAACAAATGCACAAATACTTCGAAAAAGCCCTTAACAACAAAGAAGGTCTTACAACAGGGGATGTAATGGTAAGACAATTAGAAACTAGATTAGACAACCTAGTACTAAGAGCTTCATTTGCATCATCAATCAGACAAGCAAGACAAATGGTATCTCACGGTTTAATCAGAGTAAACGGTAAAAAAGTAGATATCCCTTCTTACCAAGTAGCTGAAGGATCTGTAATCGAATTGAAAGAAAAATCAAGATCAAATGAATTGTTCAAAGAAAACTACGAAACAAACTTTGCACAATCATTACCTTACATTGACAAGGAAGAAAACTTCAAAGTAACATTGACAAGACTTCCTGAAAGACAAGAAATTCCAATCGAAATTACAGACTCATTAGTAGTTGAGTTGTACTCAAGATAATCAAAAGGCGAGTAATTATACTCGCTTTTTTTATTTGCAAACATTGATATATACTCAAATTAAAAGTACAATAATATTAATCATAAAAGAAAAGGAAAAACAAATGAAAAAACGAGTACTCATAACCACAATACTATTCTTATTCCTAGTGTATTTTAGTGGGACGACATTCTTCACATTTTACGCACTACCCAACACATACGTCAATGGTTACAACATGAGCTATGTCGAAAAATCCAAAATAGTTGACAGAAATGCAGACATCAGAACACTCACAATCAATGCTACTGATAACCGTAAACTTGTAATAGATGCAAAAGAAGTGGATTTCAACCTAAAAATACCAGAAGATTTCAAAATCGAACAAAACCCATTCTCATGGCCGTTGTCGTTTTTTGACACCAAAAAATACAACATCAATTTCGATTACACAATTGACGAAGACAAACTAAACAAAAAAATCTACCAAGCACAGCTCAATAAGAACGCCAAAAAATCGTACAACGCCTACATCAGTTACTTGGATGACGAATACACAATAATACCAGAAGAAATCGGAAACGAAATAGATACAAATAAACTAAAAGACACAATCAAAAAATCACTACTAGAACAAAAAGAGATCGTCACCCTCAAAAACGAATACATCAAACCAAAAGTCTACGCAAACGACTGGAACATCATACGTGCCAAAAACAAACTCAACAAACTCAAAGACATCGAAATAAGCTTTGATTTCAACGACACAATCCGTAAACTAAAAGGCGCACAACTTCGCGATATGATGGACTTTGATGACACGGATGGATTTGTATATAAAGACAGTGAAATCGAACGCTACGTAGACGATTTGAAAAAAGAAACCGACACCTACAACAAACCACACACAATAAACACAGTAGAAAACAAAACAATCACACTCAACGCCGTTGACTACGGATGGGAAATCGACAAACAAAAAACAGTCGAACTTATAAAACTCACACTAGATGATGCAGAAGATAAAACCATTGAACCAGTGTATTCGAAACAAGCCAAGTCCAGACTCAAAAACGACATTCAAGACGAATACATTGAAATCGACCAACAAAACAAAACACTATACTATATCAATAACTACAAAATCACAAAAAGTATACCCATCAAAATCACACAACCACTCCCAAAAGGAATCTACAACATAGAAACCAAAACAAAAGGATACGCCAAAAACTACACGCTGGGATTTTACAGACACACAATATCTACAGAACAAAACTCTGACATACAAGCAAATCCCAACCTGTTAGAAAGCATTTATTATGATGTGACAGACAACATAGCAGTAATAGTGTATTAAAGTAAAATAAAAGTAAAAAAATTTTAAAATTCACTTGACATTATAGTGCAAACTTGATAATATATATAAGCACTCAATTGTTTAGTGAATTTTTTAATTAAAATAAAAACTAAAAAACACTTGACAATAAAGAAATACAAGAGTATAATATAATAGTTAGCTCACAAAACGCGAACTTCAAATAAACTTTGAAAATCACGTTTTAAAATATATTTCGTGAGTATAGAACCTTAATAAATTAAATAAAGTAAATACTTTGAGAGAAGTACAAACCAAACAATAATTCGGTGAGAATAAA
>OKWK01000267.1_pt1 | contig 35252 bp, 34 predicted proteins | sample 1607181 | NCBI WGS metagenome assembly OKWK01 (sample SAMN07501053, study PRJEB24779) | human gut metagenome | isolation source: stool | host: human infant | place: USA: Pittsburgh, PA
CCATTCGGAGCAAAACCAAATAGGAATAACAGATGTTGCTCGCATCTGCCGGTAGGTAGGTTGCTAGAGATTATAGGCGACTATAATACAAGATAGATAGTTGACAAAACAGAACGCGGCTTATAGATTTGCTTACTACATAATTTAAACTCTTTTGACAAAAGTTACAAAGAAGTTAAAATTATTTTAACTTTTTTGTAACTTTTTGTTGTTTTTTTGTAATAACTTTGTTATACTTAAGTAGCAATAAAAAATGCACGAAAGTAACTATTTTTAAAAATACAAAATTAATAGTATAGGAGTTGTTAGTATTGGAATCCTTAAAGAATAAATTGCCACTTGGTTTATTTGCACTATGCGCAATTTCAGTAGTTGGCATGAAAGATACAGGAGTATTTATTAACGAACATGTACAAAAAACATATAGTGGTAATGAAATTGAATTTGCTATTGGTGAAAAAGTAGAAATCCTTCAAAATAAGGGTAATGAATATTACATTCAAAAGGGCAAAGCTAAAGTTACTATTCCACAAGAAAAGATTTTACTTACAGAAGTAGATGTTCCTACATATAAAATTGTAAAAGCAAGCCCAATTTTAGATGATAATGGAAAAATAATCAGAAGTCTTTTTGTTGACGAATATGCAGTTGGTATTTCTATTGATGACACTAAGGCAAAAATTAAGTGTAACGATGGAACTGTAGGTAACGTTGATAGATTAGCAATTAAAAAAGTTTCTGATAAGAGAAATAATGTTACAGAAGTTCAAGTTAAAAATAATACAGTCGCAAGAAGTGACAATGGAAAAAAATTAAATCTAAACAAAAATCAAGTTGTTAATGTTATTGATTTCAATAATGGACTTTTTGTAATTCAAGATAATGGAAATTTCTACAATGTTGAAGCAAAAAATTTAAATATTGTTTCAGGTTTAAAAGTTGATAAGGCTGTAGCAGTAAAAGTTGATTCTAAGTCAGATTTATCTTTTGATGAAAAAGAAATTCAAGAAGTTATAAAAAATAAAGATAAAGTAAATAAGGAAAGTAAAGAAGTGAAGAAAGCTCCTGCAGCTAATCCTTCTATAGCAGCTAAAGTTATTAATTCTGCTGAAAATAAACTAGGATCTACATATGTTTACGGGGATACTGGTAAAGATGGATATGATTGTTCAGGTCTAGTTTATTCAATTTATAATAATGAATTGGGAATCTCAATTCCAAGATCTTCAGTTTCTCAATCAACTTTTGGTAAACAAGTTTCAAAATCCGACTTACAAGAAGGAGATTTAGTATTCTTCAATACAGTGGGTAATGGAGTTAGTCATGTTGGAATTTATGTTGGAGATGGAAAATTTATCCACGCTTCTTCTGGACAAGGAAAAGTTATGACATCATCACTTGACGAAGGATATTACCAAGAAAGATATGTTAACGCAACACGTGTATTATAATTAAACTTTAAATTAAGAGCCTTAGGGCTCTTTTTTAGTGCAATAAAAAAGATAACTCCCAAATAATGAGAGTTATCTTGCAATTTTTTGATTTGTCATATCTAAAACTTTTGGGTCAATTGTTTCAAGAGCATATTTTATTTTGTCAATCATTTTATCCTTGTCTGACATATAACCAGTTACATTTATCATATTTACCATGTGACCAGAGGAATATAGGGTTTCATCTGGCAATGTCAGATTTTCTAAAAGGAAAATTTGCTCTTCTAAATTCTCCCTATTTGTAGTTTCTACAAATTCTCCCTTTTCTCTCATATAATAAAGAGGGGAGGGTTCTATTACAGATGTACTCATTACATATACACCTTTTGGCGGGTAGTAATTTAAAATTTTTGCAGTGTCAATTGCATTCTCTTTAGATTTACCTTTTCCACCAACACCTTGCATTATTATTGCATGGTAGTCCATTTTAGCAGACTTCATCTTATCTAGTCCCCTATAATATCCCTCAATGTCTGTTCCTTTGTTTAAAAATTTTAGTATTTCAGGATTTCCTGTCTCTACACCAAACCACAATTCATTATAACCTGCTTCTTTTAATTTTTTCATATCTTCAACAGATTTATTTTCTAAATTATAAAAAGAGCAGTAAGCTGTAATAGTTTTTACTTCTGGAATATATTTTTTTATTAAGTCAGAAATTTCCAAAAGTCTTTCCGTCTTTAAAACAAAGGGATCACCATTTAAAAGGTAAATCCTTTCCATCGGCCTATAGGTCCTTGATGCTGAGCTTGCAAGTTCAATAATATCATCTTCTACCTCTTTTAGGGGAGATATACCAAAGGGTGTGTTGTTATACATGGTACAAAAAACACAATCATTGTGTGAACATCCATAAGTTACTTCTAAAAGAGGTGTGTAAGCTTCAAGAGGTGGTCTGTAAACTTCTCCTGTATAGTGCATAGTTTTCTCCTTTCAAATTTACATTATAAAAAGTCTAAAATATAAAAAGAAGCCCGACAAAATCGAGCTCCTTAAAAAGATTTAAACTATTATCTTAGAGATGGTCCTTGGTTGTAACCTTGTCCATCGTTTCTATCGTCTTTGTTTTTAAGTTGAAATTCTTTTCTTGTCATAACATCGTCAACACGAACATTCACTTCAACAACTTTTAGACCAGTCATTTGTCCAACTGATTGAGTAATATTTCTCTTAAGTTCTTCAAATACCTTTGGTGCGGAATGTCCGTATTCAAGGATTATTGATGCGTCAATTGCAGCTTCTTCTTCTCCAACATCTGCAGAGATGCCCTTTGTTAGGTTGTATCCACCAAATTGTTCAGAGATACCTGAGAAGAAACCACCCTTCATATCAAGAACTCCTGGAACTTCGTGACATGCAATTGCAGCAATCTTTTCGATAACTGAATCTTCAAAAGTTAGTTTAGATTCGTGTTTTTCTTCTTTTTCAGCTGCATTTTTGATGTCATCTCGTGTGTCTCTGAAATCTTCTTGAAGGTTTTCTTTAAATTCTTCTATTTTTTGAGCTTTTTCTCTTTTTTCTTGTTCTTTCTTGTTTATGCCTGCTAATTCGTTATATTTTGCTTCTGATGCCATTATAAATCTCTCCTTTTAAAATTAATACTTATTTAATACTTTCTAAACATTTTCTCTAACCAAAATAAAATTCTAGGATCACCATCTTTAAATTTACCATAGGAATTTCCTATGAAAAATAGGATAATTACCAAAAGTGTTCTGAAAAAACCTATTGTCAAAAACAGTATTGCAATTATTAGTCCAAGTAGGGTGTACTTGAATTCATTCCAATGAAGTCTAGTGTAATTTCTAAATTTTTCTCTTAATATAGAAATATCTCTGTCCTTCTTTTTTTCGACAAAAACAATCTTTTGATCATCTTGGCCTTTTCTGGAGTTCTCATAATTATTTTGATAATCCGGAAAATTTCCATAATTATTTCTCATATGAGCCTCCTAAACAACTCTTTTACCAGAATCTTCTTTGATATTGTAGAATTCCACATCTACCTTTGTTACTGAATAACCAGTAAGCTCTTCTAAGTTAGAAGACACATCTTCCTTAATTTGTTTACCTAAGGAATTTAAATTAATGCCTTCTCTTACTCCGCAAGTTACTTTTGCGCTGATTTCATGTTTACTACCATTGTTTACTCTTACATCAACATCTGACTTTCTCACTTCGCCAAATTTATCGACAGTAGTTAAAATATTATTTTCAACTGCCTTTGAAGTGATAAGCATTTCACCGTCATCTTCCTTATCTACAACATAGGAGTTGAGGGAAGGAAGGACTATGACCCTAATTAAAGTAAATAGGGCAAATAGACCGGCTATTGCTGATACTATAGTTAGGAAATAGAAAAACCATTCTTGTTTATAAAAACTTCCTAACTGTGCCGTTATTTTGCCATAATCGTATAATAAAAAATACGTGCAAAATAAGGATAAGAATAAGGCGATAGAAAAAATTGCATCAATCCATTTACGCCATCTCTTCAACCTAATTCCTCCTTTAACAAGAAAATCATCAACTAGTGAAGTTCTCTTTAATATTTTTATAACCAAATAAATTAAATTTAATCATTTTTAAAAAAATATTAGGTAAAAGTTATAAAGTTAAAAATTAATAATTTAAAAAATATGTAAATAAGCGATTTTATTGTTTACAAAAAATATGATGAATTGCATAAAACTAAAAATATCCTTCATCTCAAATTTCAGTAAATTAACAAAAAACTATTAGTATCACTACAATTGAAGGGTAAAATAATATATAATATATATAAGTTAAATTTCAATTTTACATTTATAAGGAGGAGAAATGAAAAAAAATAGTTTTTTTAATTCCTTAGTTTTTAAACTAATTTTAGGAATTATTATTGGAATTTTTGTAGGTAGAATTTCCAATGAGTCAGCCATTATTGTAATTAATACAATAAAAAGAGTTATGGGAGATTTAATTGGCTATATTGTTCCACTTATTATTTTAGGATTTATAACTCCAGCCATTGTTTCCTTAAAGGAAAGTGCTGGCAAAATATTAAGTGTAACCTTAGTCATATGTTATTTATCTTCTGTTGGAGCGGCCACAATGTCTTTCTTAGCAGGAAGAGCTATTATTCCAAGGCTCAATATTGCATCAAATGTTGGAGCAGGAAATGTAATTCCTGAATCAATTTTTAAATTATCAATTGATCCAATAATGCCAGTTATGACAGCCCTAGTTACTTCTATTTTATTTGGTATTGCTGTAATAGTTACTAAGTCAGAACATTGGGAAAATTTACTTTTAGAACTCAATAAAATAATTTTATCAATTGTAAATAATTTTGTAATAAAAATTCTTCCATTATATATTGCTACAACATTTGCAGTTTTATCCTATGAAGGAGCTATTATTTCAGAACTACCGGTTTTCTTAAAAATAATTTTAATTGTAATTCTTGGACATTTTATTTGGATGACTTTAATGTATTCATTAGCAGGCGCAATATCAAAGACAAATCCAAAGGAAGTTTTTAAACATTATTTGCCAGCTTATTTAACAGCAGTAGGCACTATGTCATCTGCTGCAACTTTACCTGTTGCCTTAGAATGTGCTAGAAAATCTGATACTCTTGATCCAAAAATAAGAGACTTTGCAATTCCACTTTGTTCAAATACTCACTTATGTGGTTCAGTTTTGACAGAAGTTTTCTTTGTAATGACAGTTTCACAAATTTTAAATGGAAAGCTTCCAGAAACTTCTAACATGATTGTCTTTATAGTTTTACTTGGAATTTTTGCAATAGCTGCACCAGGAGTGCCTGGAGGAACTGTAGTGGCTTCTCTTGGACTTATTACATCAGTTTTAGGATTTAACGACACAGGAACTGCTTTAATGCTTTCAATTTTTGCCCTTCAAGATAGCTTTGGAACAGCTTGTAATGTTACATCAGATGGAGCAATTGCACTAATGGTTACTGGAATATTTAAAAAAGTTCCTGGAAGGGGAAAGAATATAAAGTAACCTGAGTATAAATAGACTTTTTAAACCAAGGATTCGTCCTTGGTTTTTTTAATAACTATTTTTGATAAATTTTTAGTTTACTAAATTTTTTAATTTTATAAGTAATAACTGTTAAAATTTATTTAAAAAATTCTAATAATTTTATGTAAAAATTTCCTTTCTAATATATTAAAATCAAATTAAATGATAATTAATTTCAAAATAAGGAGGAAATATAATGAGTAAAGTAAATGTTATATATTGGTCAGGAACAGGTAATACTGAAAAAATGGCTAATGCAATAGTTAAGGGTGCAGAAGGAGAAGGTGCTGAAGTTAAATTAATTCAAGTAGGACTAGCTACAGAAGATGATGTAAAAGATGTTGAAAGAATTGCCTTTGGTTGTCCTGCAATGGGTTCTGAAGAACTTGAAGAAACAGAAATGAGACCTTTTATGGATAAAGTAAACCCACTTCTTTCTGGAAAGAATGTTGTCCTATTTGGTTCTTATGAATGGGCTGATGGGGAATGGATGAAGCTTTGGCAAGAAGAAATTGAAGGAACTGGTGCAAAATTAATTGATGATGGATTTGCTGCTTATGATAATCCTGATGAAGATGCACTAGAAGAATGTGAAGCTCTTGGAAAGGAACTTGCAAGGTCTTAATTATGATTAAAAATTCTATTTTCATTGAATTTTTTGAGCAAATAAAAAATTTTAAAGATTTTGAATATCTTTATGCTCTAATTAAGTCCACAGTTGCACCAACTTTAAAAGATTTGAAATTGGCTACAATGATGAATTTAAAAAATGGAAATAGAGCCTTAAAAGATTTGTGGGAAAAAAATAAAATTTTAATTGGAGATTCTCTGGGTCTTGATTTTTTTGAATTAAAGAAAGGTGAAAATTTTGTTTTGGTTTATTTTTTTAAAAAAGATAAATTAGATAAAAAATTATCCACATCAAAAGTTTCTGAATTTTTAAATCTAATGGGTTATAAAGATTGTAGACAAGTTTATGACTACCTAAATCTTTTAAAAAATAGATTTAATGACAGCTGTCCCGATGAGATTGGCGTCTTTCTTGGATATCCTTTAAAGGATGTAATAGATTTTAAGGATAGGGACAAAAAAACTTGTAAGTGTACAGGTTATTGGAAATGCTTTAATGATGAAAAAAGCTCAAGAAAAGCTTTTGAAAAATTCGATGAAACAAAAATTATTGTAATGAGAAGCATTTTAGAAAGTTATTAAAATTTAATTAAAAAATAAAAGAACCAGCGAAATAATCCGCTGGTTCTTTTAATGGGATTTTACAAACTTTTAAACCACCATCTAGTAGTTTATTATATTAGATAAAAATGCAATTAATTATTATTTTACAAATGTCTTAATAAATGTTAATACAATAGGTTGATAGATTATGTCTACTAAGAAAGCTCCAACAATAGGAACAATCATCATAGCTTTTCTACTCATACCATATTCTTCGTTAATTGCAGTCATATTAACAATAGCAGATGGTGTAGCACCAAGTCCGTGACCACAAAGTCCTGCACACATTACAGCAGCATCGTAATTCTTTCCAAGAACTCTAAATACAACGAAGTAAGAGTAAATTAACATGAAAATAACTTGACAAATTAGAACAACTAGAACTCCACCCATTAAGTCTTGAAGTTCCCATAGTTTTAATGTCATAAGTGCAAGTGCTAGGTATAGGTTTAACATAACATCGCCAATGCCATCTACAAGATTACCATTAAATTTATAGAAATGAGCTTTTTCATTTAGATTTCTAAGAATAACTGCTATAAACATGGCACCTACATAATCTGGAAAGTCCATATCAATTAATTTACCAATTTGTTTTGAAACAAGAGTACCTAATGCCATACATATAATAATTGCTGCAACATTTTTTATAACATCAAGGTTTGTAAGTTCTACCTTTTCTTCTTTAAATAAATTGTCAAGCGCTGATGAGTCAAAATTATCATCAATAGGTTTTAAGTCATTTTTAACTATTAATCTTCTTCCAAGAGGTCCACCTATTAGTACACCAAATATTAGTCCAAAAGTTGCCGCTGCAGCACCAACAACTGGAGCTTGTTCATAACCCATTTTCGCGAAAGTAGAGCCATAACTCATTGCAGCACCATGACCACCAATCATTGATACAGATGATGCAAGCATTCCATAAGCTGATTCAAGTCCAACTGCTTTAGAAACTCCAATTCCAATTGTATTTTGAACAAGTGATAAAAGTCCACAAAGTAACCAATAGATAATTAAAAGCTTACCACCTGATTTTAATATTTTTAAGTTTGCTCCTAAACCAACTGTTGTAAAGAATGCCAACATAAATGTTGATTGAAAGACGTTTTCGTAAGCAAAGTTAAAAGAATTTGTTTTATAACCTATAAATGTTATAAACATAAATAAAAATCCACCAACTACTGGTGCTGGGATACAATATTTTCTTAAAAATGCAGATCTATTTTTAACTCCATAGCCTACTAACAATACTATTACTGCCAGGGCAAGAGTTAATATAGAATCTAAGTTAATATTTAAAATACCATTTTCTCTAATAAACTCCATAAAAGCCTCCTTATTTATTTTTAATTGCATTACTATCTATTAATATAATCATAACATTTATAGCGTTTTCACTCAACTCTATATGATTGTTTATAATAAAATGAGATTATTTTTGACTAATAGTATAATTTCATTAAATTTTAAATTTTATTTAAATTATAATTTATCCTAAAAAATCTGGCTTATTTATATTTTTTGTTATAAAATATTAAAAACATAATTCGTGTTAATGTATTAAAGAAAAAATAAGCTTAATATTTACACAAATTATATTTTGAAATAAAATTATAGGATTATAATAGGAGCCAATATGAAGAAATTAATTTTTAAATTTTTAGAAAAAGAACACATTGACGAGATATATGAACTAACTTCAGAAGTTTATAGAGGAATTGAGAATAAAGAAATTTTTTCTCACGACTCAAAAAGTGATTTAGAACATCTTATAGATAATGGAGGATCCTTTATTGGAGTTTACGATGAGGATAAACTTGTTGCATATAGAAGTTTAAAAGTTCCCGATAAGGATGATAATCTAGCCTATGATGTTGACTTTTTCATAGATCCAGAAAAAGTCATTATAAATGACACAGTTGTTGTTTTAAAGGAATATAGAGGTAGAAATTTACAAAACATAACTAGAGAAAAATTGGAAGAAAAATATAAAGATTCTAAATTTACTCACAAGATGTCAACTATTTCTCCAAAGAATCACAGGTCTTATAAAAATACTTTGGATTCAGGATATATGCTAGTGGCTCTTAAAAAGAAATATCCTGATGAATTTTCAGAAGAGGGATATGATAGATTTATTTTATTAAAGTCAGAAGACATTAATTTTGACTTTACTGGAGAAGAGATTACAATTCATTCAAGTGAAACTGATAAATTAAGAGAAGCCTTTGATTCAAATTATGTAGGTGTTGCTGTAGATGATCATGGCAACATTTTATTTAAAGAAGCAAAAATAGTTTAATTTTGAATTTATCTCAAAAAAGTAATAAATCTTTAAATTGTTAAATTTTAAGTAACTTTGGGTATAAAAGTTATAAGACAATAGAGTATAAACATAAAATAATATATTATATTATAAAAGTAAGAGGAGGAATAAATTTGGATACAGGATACAATTTCTTTGAAAATTATATGAATTCACAAAAGAAGATGATGGATATGTGGCAAGATTATGCAAAATCTTTTGGAGGAAATAATTTTAATCCCTTTAGTGAAGAATATCTTTCAAGCATGAATAAGATTTTTGGTGATTTAGGAAGTGCTGATTTCTTTAATTACAGTGGTACGCCTTCTGAACTTGCACAAAAAATTAAAGATACATCTAAAATTTATTACAGCATTTATGAACTTTATAAGAATATCTATGACAAGAGCATAGAACCAACAAAAGAAAATTTTGAAAGGATAATGAAAAAATATAAGGATGGTTCACTTCAATATATAAACAATTATCTTTTCCCATATATTCCAGTTGATTTACAAAATTTAATTAAACAATGCATGGGTGCATGTGAAAGTTATAGGGATACTCTTATGACAGTTTATGGTCCATGGATGGATACTTCATCTGACTTAATGGATTCTGTAATGAAGGGAGCCTTTGCTGATCCTAAGGCATTCCTTGAATTTTTTAAACTCTGGAAGAAAAATTACGGAGAAACTTTTGGAAAAATGTTAAATTCTCCACAATTTGGAATTGACAGAAATTCTTATGAAATGCAAATGAAAACAATAGATAAGCTTATTACTTTCATTGGAAACTATCTAGAGTTAACTACAATGCTATCAAACTTAGTTACAGAATCAACAGAAAATGTTGTAAAAGAAAGTTTCGAAATGATAAAAAAGGGAGAAGCACCTAAGACTTTTGAAGAATTTTACAATTATTGGAGAAAGAAAACATCAGATGAGTTTGATAAATTATTTTACTCAGATGAATTTTCTAAGTTTTTAGGTAATTTTGTTGATTCCTTAATGCTTTTAAAAATTGACTTAGATAAAGTTGTTGAAGAATCCCTTAAATGGTATCCAATTCCAACAAATTCTGACATGGATTCACTTTACAAAACAGTATATGAACTTAAAAAAGAAGTTAGAAGCCTAAAAAAACACATTAGAGATAAAGAATTTGAAGAAGAAAAAAAGGATAATAAATAATAGGAGGTTATTAATTTGAAAAACGTATTTGGAATAGATTATGTTAAGTCAATGTCAGATATGGTCGACTCATACGAAAAACTTATTAAGGGTGTAGACACTCTTATGAATGTCGACTATAGTGGCTTTGATGCAACTCCTAAGGAGCTGATTTTTCAAGAAGACAAGATGAAGCTCTATCATTATGAAGCAAAAGTAAAAGATCCAAATAAAATTCCAACTTTAATTGTATATGCTCTTGTAAACAAGCAATACATGATGGACTTACAAGAAGATAGATCTCTTATAAAAAATTTATTAGAAGGTGGACAAGACATTTATATTATTGATTGGGGTTATCCAACAATGGATGATAAATATATGGGACTTGAAGATTATATAAATGGTTATATTGATGATTGCGTAGATATAATTAGAAGAAGACACAAGATTGAAAAAATTAACATTATTGGAATTTGCCAAGGGGGAACTTTCTCCTTTATATATACAGCAACACATGGAGAAAAAGTAAATGCCCTTGTTTCACTGGTAACTCCAATTGATTTTTCTACTGATGATGGACTTCTATTTAAATGGGGGCCATACCTAAATCCAGAAAATATGGTAAAGGCCTTTGGAAATGTGCCTGGAGAATTTATGAATGCAGGTTTTGTATTCTTAAAGCCAATTGATTTAATGATGGATAAATATGTTGGTGTTATTGATTCTCTTGACGATTCAAATAAACTTGCAAACTTCCTTCGTATGGAACACTGGATTTTCGATTCACCAGATCAAGTTGGAAGAGCTTATCAAGAGTTTCAAGAAGAAATGTATCACAAAAACAATTTAATTAAAGGTGAATTTTATCTCGATGGCGAAAGAGTTGACCTTAAAAATGTAAAATGCCCAGTGCTTGCAATTTTAGGTACAAAGGACAATCAAGTTCCACCAAATGCAACTAGACCAATTCCTAAAGCAGTTGGCTCAAAAGATGTTGAACTTGTTGAAGTTGAAACAGGTCACATTGGACTTTTTGTATCTGGTAGAAGTCAAAGAGAAGTTGCACCAAAGATTAACGAATTTTTGACAAATAAATCTAAATAAAAATAATTTACCGAGCTCAGGCTCGGTATTTTTTTGTTCCATTTTAATTTTATAAATTTATTCTTCGATTATCTTTGGATCGCCAATATTTAAGGAATAATAATAAATTTTTGCAGCATCTTCAACATATTCTGCAGATAAAAAAGCAGATTCAATGTCCTTTCCACAAGAAACGACTCCATGATTTGCAAGTAGACAGGAATTTGATTTTTTTAAATATGGGATAAGAGATTTTGCAAGTTCAAGAGAACCTGAAGGCTTAAAAGGAGCAACTTCAATTTCTCCACCTAAAAAAGGCTTCATTTCAATTAATATTAGGGGAATTTTCTTTCTTGAAACTGCAAAGGCTGTGGCAATAGGAGAATGAGTGTGGACTATTGCATTATATTTTGGGTAATTTTTATAAATTTCTACATGCATCATCCATTCTGATGAAGGTTTTTTATCTCCTTCTAGTATTTCACCCATAAAATTTATTTTTACAATGTCATCTTCTGTGATTTCTAAATAGTCCATACCACTCGGCGTTATGTAAATTTCATCAGCTTGTCCTCTAAGGCTTAAATTTCCACTTGTTCCAGCAACTAAATTTTTATCTAAAAGTTTTTTTCCATAAGCTACTAAAAGTTTTTTATAATTCATCTTGCACCTCAAATAATAATTTATCATATTTTTGATATAATTGACAATTGAATATGCTGTGTTAGACTAAATATAAATAAATGGAGAGGTAGAATGTTAAAGAAAAAGAATTTTGATACTTATAAAAAAAGTGCTGATTATATTTTAGATAAGATAAAAACAAAAGTAGAGATAGCAATAATTCTTGGCACAGGCCTAGAAAATCTTTTAGATGAAATGGAAGATAAAATTGAAATAAACTATAGAGATGTGCCAAATTTTTTAATTTCAACAACTAATAATAGTGAGGGAAAATTTATTTTTGGAAAATTATCAGGCAAAAAGGTTATTTGCATGACTAAAAGATTTCACTACTATGAAGGATATGATTTTGATGAATTGGTCATGCCAGTTTATGTATTAAAACTTCTTGGTGTTGAAAAATTAATTTTAACAAATGCAGCAGGTGCTGTAAATTATAATTTTTATCCAGGAGATATTTGTCTCATAAGAGATCACATAAATTTTGCAGGTGTGAGCCCAACTAGGGGCAACAATTTAGCTGAATTTGGAGAAAGATTTTATCCCATTGATAAATTGTATGATGAAAAACTTAGAAAACTTGCAAAAAAATCTGCAATTAAGTTAGGCTTTGAAGTAAAGGAAGGAGTATACTTTTTCACTGTGGGACCATTTTTTGAATCGCCATCAGAAATAAGAGCAATAAGAACTCTTGGTGGAGACTTAGTTGGTATGTCAACAATTACTGAAACTTTAACGGCAGGACATTGTGGCATAAAAGTTCTTGCCTTTTCTGTTGCCACAAATTATTCCTCTGATCGAATTGAAAATATGGACGGAAGTGAAGTGGAAGATGTGGCAAGAGAAGTTTCACCAAAGTTAAAAAACTTAATTTTAGAAATACTTGGGGAGATGGATGATTAAATGAAAAGACAAGATTATGACATGCCTTTTATGCTTAGATATGAAAATGTAGCTTGGTATGAAAATGGAGAAGTTAGAATTTTAGATAGGCGAGTTTATCCAAAAGAAGTTAGATTTGAAATTTGCAAAAATCACAAAGAAGTTGCAAGAGCAATAAAAGATATGGTAACTCAATCTGCTGGCCCCTATACGGCAGCAGGAATGGGTATGGCACTTGCTGCCTATGAGGCTAGAGATTTTAAAGGGGACGAGCTTTTAAAATATTTAGAAGATGCAGCTAATACAATTTCTACTGCAAGGCCAACTACATCTACAAGACTAAAAAAAGTTACAAAGGGTTCCATAGATGTTGCAAAAAAAGCAGTTGAAAAGGGAGAAGATGTAGTTGAAAAAATTTTCGAAGAAGCTATAAATTCTTTAAATAGAAGATACAGTGCCATGAATGAGGTTGCCAAATACCTCTGCGATTTAATTCCAGATGGAGGAAAAGTTTTGACCCAATGTTTTGCAGAGACAATTATTGGCACAATGACAAGAACTCTTAAAGAGCAAGGTAAAAACGTGAAATTTTACTGTGCAGAAACGAGACCCTATTATCAAGGGGCAAGACTTACTGCAACTTCAATAAGTGAAATGGGCTTTGATACAACTGTTATAACAGATAATATGGTTGCCTACACTATGGAAAATATTGGCATAGATTTATTTACGTCGGCATCAGACACAATTACTCTTGATGGACATGTGGCAAATAAAGTTGGAACTCACCAAATTGCTATTGTGGCAAGAGAATTCAAGGTTCCTTTTTATGTAACGGGCATGCCAGATTGGGAAAAAAAGACAAAGAGGGACATAGTAATTGAATTAAGAGACCCTTCTCTTGTTTTAGGTGATCATACAGCAAAAGGAGTTAAAGCTATATATCCTTCTTTTGATATAACACCACCAGAACTTATAAGTGGTTTTGTAACAGACAAGGGAATTTATAAGCCAAGAGATTTAAAAAAATATTTAGAGACAGATTATAAAAGTTACTATTAATTTTAAAAATATCAATAAAAAAGGAGAGCAGTTTTTTTACTACTCTCCTTATTTTATTGAGTTTAAAAAAGTGTTACGAAAATAAAATTAATTATAAACCAAATCATTTTAAATAGAAGTTCAAAAAGAGTAAAGGCTATAGAATACCAACCAATAAAATTAATTTTTGATCTTCCAACAAAGTTTTTACTATAAAGAGTAATTGCAATGAGTAAGGATAATATAATTAAAATCAAAGTTGCAAGAGGCATTGCAGTCAAAGCTTGCAACATATTGTATTTAAAAAATCCACCAAAAGGTGTAATTATAAATCCAACAAATAAAAATACCTTACAAATTATCCAGTTAATTAGTGCAAATTTTTTCACTTCAGGATAAGATGTGTCGATATCATCTCTATCACTGGCAATATTAAGTGGAACATAAAATTCTAAATAATCAAAAACAAGTTTAAGAAGTAAGAATAATATTAAAATTAATTTAAAAGATCCACTTCCAATTAAAAGGGCAATAGCATTTAATAAAGCACCAAAACCAATAACAATTTTACTTTCTCTTGAACCAAAGTCACCAATATAATTAGATAATTTATTAGTGATTTTACTTAGAAATTCAGTTATTTTGTCGAGACTATCCATTGAAGACTTAGAAAATTTTGATTCCATATTACTAACTTTTTTGGACAAATCTTTTTCAACCTTTGAATCAACAGATTTTATTTCTTTTACAGGTTTTTCGCCTTTGTCTTTAAAGGAAAACAAATCCTTTAGATTTTTTGACCTTTTATTTGTAGCAGCGTCTTTTTCTATTTTTTTATTCTTAAAAATAGGGGAAGATAGAGGAAGGCCTTTTTCCTTTTGAGAAGTATTTAAATCTTTTTTTATATCCTTATTTATTGAAGAATCAGTTGAATTTTCCTTTGAAGTCATATCAATATGGATTACATCTTCATCTTTAGAAGAATTATTATTTATATTTTTTTTAATTTCTGATTCTTTTTTTACTTCTTCAGCATTTTTTGTTTCTTTTTTCTTTTTTTCATCTTCAGATTTTTTTATTGCATTTTCAATATCAATCTTTGGAGTAGAAAGAGTATTTTCAAAAGTTTTTTCAGAATCTTCAACAGATTTACTAATTTCAAAGTTTCTGGTATCTTCTTTTTTCTTGTTATCATCTTTTATACTTGAAAAAATAGAAAATTCATCATTTTCTTCATTAATAAAGTTTTTCCATTTTTCTTTTAGAGAAAATTTTTTGGGCTTTTCACTTTCTAAAAAATCTGAATCATTTTTATCTTCAAAAGATTCTTTTTTAACTGATAAATCTTTATCAGTTTTAGGATAAATATTTTTATTTTTTTCCTTAAAATTTGATTTTTTTAGTTCCTCTTGAACTCTTTTTATTAATTCCTTTTGGCTAATGCCAGAATCAGTCTTAACATCTTTATTTGCATCTAAAAAATCTTTGTCAGCTTTTTTAGTGTCAATAGTATCAAATTTCTTTTGAGAAACTTTAGGTTTTTTTTCTATCTCATTATCCTTTACAGGAGGCTTCTCGATTATTTTTTCCTTTGCAGGTGATTTTGTTTGGACATTGCCCTTTTTGTAATCTTCAATATTTTTGGAAATTTTTCTATCTACTTCAGCAATAATATTTTTGAGTTCGTCAGTAGTGTCAATGGCATCAAGAGATTTTGGATTAAAGACTCTAGTGTGTTCAGAAATTTTTTGAACCTTAGATGTATCTTCTTTTTTATCAGATGAATTTAATGTAATGTTTACCTTTACATCTTTTAAATTGTTACCACAGGAAGGACAAAAATTGTCATTCTTAGAGACAGGATTTCCACATTTTGGACAAAACAATGTAGCACCTTCTTTCATAAATTCTATAAAAATAATTATAACATATTTTTATAGGAGGACAAATCTTTTATATAGTAAATTAAAAAATTAAAAAAGCTTTTAATTAAAAAATTAAAAATTTTTAAAACAAATAATTTTATGTAAAAAAAGAAGCCTCGAAAGGCTTCCTTTAAAAGTTAAGCTAAATTATTTTGCTTGTTCTTCAGTTGCAGCTTGGTTAGTTGCAGTTTCGTTTGTTTTAGCTTCTTCTGCTTTAGCGTTTACTTCTTCTTTAGCAGCTTCTTCTTCAGCTTTTACGTTAGCTTCAGCTTCTTTAGCGTTAGCTTCAACTTTAGCTTTGTTAGCTTCAGCTTGTTCTTCTACTGCTTGGTTTTTAGCGTTAGCAGCTTCTTCTGCTTTTTTGTTAGCGCCTTGGCATGCTACCATACCTAGCATTAATACAGAGATCATTCCAACGCTTGCTAATTTCTTTAAATTTTTCATTTTAATAAATCCTCCTAATTTGAAACACATTGTTTCTTTGATTTGTCTACATGATATACTTGCCATGTGAAAATTATGTGAAGAAGATGTTAAATATTTTGGAAATAGAAAAAAATAGCCTTAAAATTTTAAATTTAATTTAATATAAAAATTTTTCATGTATAATTATTTTAGGTGAGAAAATGTACAAAGCATTATATAGAAAATATAGACCAAAAACCTTTGACGAGATTTGCGGTCAAGAAGCAGTTGTAACTTCTTTAAAAAATCAAGTAAAAAATAATGAAATAAGTCATGCCTATATATTTCAAGGAACTAGAGGAACAGGTAAGACTTCTGCAGCAAAAATTTTATCTCGTGCTGTTAATTGTCTTCATCCAGTAGATGGAAATCCATGTAATGAGTGTGAAAATTGCAAGTCAATTTTAAATGAGTCTTCCTTAGATGTAGTTGAAATGGATGCTGCTAGTAATAATGGTGTCGATGATATAAGAGAATTAAAAGAAAAAGTAATATATCCACCTCAATCTTTAAAGTATAAAGTTTACATAATTGATGAGGTTCATATGCTCTCAAAGGGAGCCTTTAATGCACTTTTAAAAATCTTGGAAGAACCACCAAGACATTTAATTTTTATACTTGCAACTACAGAAATAGAAAAAATTCCTGCAACGATTTTATCAAGATCTCAAAAGTATAATTTTAAAAGAATTTCTATTGAGAAAATTTCAGAAAATTTAAAAAAGATTACTGAACTCGAAGGAAAATCTTGTGATGATGAAGTTTTTACTTTAATTGCAAAATCATCAGATGGCGCAATGAGAGATGCGCTTTCAGTTTTAGATCAGCTTCTTACAAAAAATAAAGACCACATAAAACTAGAAGATGTCATGGAAGTTCTAGGTATTTCTTCATCAGAGCTTTTATTTAATCTTTCAAGAGCTTTAATTGAAAAAAATGTAAATGAGTCACTATTAGCAATAGATGAAATTTACAAAGAGGGAGTGGACTTTAATACTCTTTCTTCACAAATTTTAAATCATTTTAGAGACCTTTTAATGGTAAAAACTTTAAAGGACCCAAGAAAAATTGTCTATTCGACTTTTTTAAAGGAGTTTCAAGATATTGCTGGACGAGTTGACTTAGAAGACCTTTTAATAATAATTGATATATTAAAAAACCTCAGCATTGAGATAAAGTACGCTGAAAATAAACGAGTTGTATTTGAAATGAATGCTGTTAAAATCTGTAATAGAATTCTCAAAGATGATTTGCTACTTAGAGTTAAAGCTTTAGAAGATAAAATTAATTCTAGCTCTGATATTAATTATTTTAAAAACAAATTAAGCCAAGGGCAAAGAGAAGATTATTATAAAAATTTAAAGGATTCAAAAAATTTAGAAAATAAAACTAATAATATAGATAATTCGAAAGTAAAACCAGCCCAAATTAACAAGGAATCAATAAATGATGCTTCAATTGAAAAATCAAATCAATCTGCTATAATAGAGGATAATGGTGAAGTAAAAGACAAGACAGAAACTTCACTTTCTCTTGAAAAAATAAAAATGGATTGGCAAAAAATTGTAGATGAATTAATTTCACAAAATTCTTCAGGATTTGGAGGATTTTTAAAATTTGCAGAAGTAGAAAATTTTCATGATGGAATATTAGATATTGTATTTCAAGATAAATACGAATTCTATTTTGACTATTGCTCAAATCCAGAGAGAAAAAATATTTTGCCTGATTTATTAAAGTCTATTTATGACAAGGATATTGATGTCAGGATGAAAATCAAAAAAAGTGGAGTAGACAAATTAGAAGAAATTTTTGGAAAAAATAATATAGAAGATATTTAGGAGGAATTATGGCTAGAGGTGGATTTAATGGCTTCCCAGGTGGAGGCGGAAGAAATAATATGATGAAGCAAATTGAAAAGCTTCAAAAACAAATGGAAGAAATGCAAGAAAATTTAGCTAATGAAGAAATTTCTGCAACTTCAGGTGGAGGTGCAGTTTGTGCAACTGTTAATGGAAATAAAGAACTAATTTCTATTAAACTTGATAAAGATGCAGTTGATCCTGATGATGTTGAAATGCTTGAAGATTTAATTGTAGCAGCAGTAAATGAAGCTATGAGAAGTGCTGAAAGCAAAATGAATTCTCAAATGGGTAAATTTACAGGCGGATTAAATATTCCTGGACTATAAGATGAATAAAGAAATTGGTCCTATTGAAGATTTAATAAAGAAACTAAATAGACTTCCAGGTATTGGTTCTAAAACTGCTCAAAGACTTGCATACCATATTATTGGACTTGATGAGTCTGAAGTAATAAATCTTACAGATTCTATAATTGCAGCAAAAAGAAACACTGTCGAGTGTTCAATATGTATGAATTATGCTGACAGTGACCCTTGTGAAATATGTTTAAATAAATCGAGAGATGATTCTATAGTATGTGTAGTAGAAAGCCCAAAGGATGTTGAGGCAATGGAGAGATCTCACAGTTTCCATGGAAAATATCATGTGCTACATGGAGTTATTTCTCCCTTAAAGGGTAAATCACCAGATGATGTGAAAGTTAAGGAACTAATTGACAGAGTTAAAAAAGAAAATATTAAAGAAATAATAGTTGCAACAAATCCTACTGTAGATGGAGATGCAACTGCAACTTATATAAAAAATATTTTATCTGACTATGATATAACAGTTTCTAGAATAGGTTATGGCTTACCTGTTGGAGGAGATCTTGAATATTATGATGAGATTACAATTCAAACAGCCATGGAAAACAGAAGAAGATTAGATTAATTTTGGGACTTAGTCCCAAATTTTTTCTTTTAAGATTTCTAGAAAGGGGAAAATTTTGTCTAACAACAAAAATAATTTTAATAAATATATTCCCACAATTCTCTATGTAATTTTGGCGATTATAATTTTTTATCTAGTCGCCATAGTTTTTGTCCCAAGACTCAACAAAGAAAAAGACATACAAGAAATTGATTATGTTTCCTTTGTAAATATGGTAAATAGGGGCGATATAAAAAAAGCTGAAGTTCGAGATAGAACTATTGCTTTTGAAGTAGAAAAAGATGGGAAAAAAGTTAAGTACGAAACAAATAGGATGTACGATCCTAACTTAGTTGATAGGTTAGTTAATAAAAATGTAAAATCTGCTCAGGTTTATAAGCCTGAAATGAATCCCGTACTTTCTTTTATAATTTCAACAGTTGCAACTTTTGCAATTTTTATTGCCTTTTGGCTCTTCTTATCAAAGTTTATTTTTAAGAGAATGGGCGATGTTGGTCCAATGAGTCTTGGTAAAAGTGGTGCAAAAATTTATGTTGAATCAACTGATGGAATTAAATTTGAAAATGTAGCCGGACAAGATGAGGCAAAGGAAGCCTTGTCAGAACTTGTAGACTTTTTACACAATCCTAAGAAATATACAGAAATTGGAGCAAAATTACCAAAGGGTGCACTTTTGGTTGGACCTCCAGGAACTGGAAAAACTCTTTTAGCTAAGGCTGTGGCTAGTGAAGCAGAAGTTCCTTTCTTTTCAATTTCTGGATCTGCTTTTGTTGAAATGTTTGTAGGTCTTGGTGCGGCAAAAGTTAGAGATTTATTTAAACAAGCAGTTGAAAAAGCTCCATGTATAATTTTTATTGATGAAATTGACACAATTGGTAAAAGAAGAGATGGAGCGGGAATTTCAGGAAATGATGAGAGAGAACAAACCTTAAATCAACTTCTTTCAGAAATGGATGGATTTGATGCAAAGGCAGGAGTAGTAATTTTAGCAGCTACAAATAGACCTGATTCACTTGATCCTGCTCTATTAAGACCAGGAAGATTTGACAGGAGAATTCCAGTTGAACTTCCAGATTTAAGTGGAAGAACTGCAATTTTAAAAGTTCATGCTAAAAATATAAAAAAAGAAGAAGCAATTGACTTTGAAAAAATTGCTCGAGCAACTGCAGGTGCCTCTGGTGCCGATTTAGCTAACATGATTAATGAAGCAGCTCTACATGCAGTGCGTGAAGGAAGAGACAAAATGAGTGAAAGGGATTTGGAAGAATCTGTAGAAGTAGTTCTTGCAGGATATGAAAAGAAAAATGCAGTTATTTCTCCAAAGGAAAAGAGAATTATTGCCTACCATGAAGTAGGTCATGCCCTAGTTGCTGCAAAACAAAAGGACTCTGCACCAGTACACAAAATAACCATTATTCCAAGAACTTCTGGTGCACTAGGTTATACAATGCAAGTTGATGAAGAAGAAAAATTCTTAATGACTAAGGAAGATGCAATTAATAGCATTGTTACACTTACTGGCGGAAGATCTGCTGAAGAGCTTATTTTTAACATAAGGACAAGCGGTGCATCAAATGATATTGAAAAGGCGACAAAAATAGCAAAGGCAATGGTAACTAGATTTGGAATGACAGATGAATTTGGCTTTGTGGCTTTAGAGTCTATGACAAATGCTTATCTTGGGGGAGATACATCACTTCAATGTTCACCACAAACGCAATACGAAATTGATGAAGCTGTGCAAAAAATTATTGACCATGCTCATGATGAGGCTAGAAAAATCTTAAAAGAAAACATCAAAGCACTTCACGCAATTGCAGAATATCTTCTTCGTCAAGAAACAATAACTGGCGAAGAATTTATGGATATATTAAAAGAATATGATAAAAAAGAAATTCAAACTGATTTTAAAGATGAATTAGAGTCTATAGATTAAGACTAAGAGATTTGAATTAAAATTAGTCAAAAGTTTGTTAATTACAGATTATATAATTTAAAAATTTATTCCTAAGTTATAGTTAAATTAATATTTATTATAGAAAAGATTTTTCTAATTAAAGAAAAGTCTTTTTTTTATATGTAATTTAGATTAAAATGTAATATAGAAGTAAAAGGAAAATAAAAAAGAAAAGAGGAAAAAATGATTTTTACAAATGCAGTTGTGTTGTCAGTAATAATTCTGGCAGCCCTATGTTTAGCAAAAGTCCCTGTGTTTTTTGCACTTATGATCTCGGGAATTTCTGCTGGACTTATCTCAGGATTAGATATTACAGAGACGATGAAGATTTTAATTGGAGGAATGGGTGGAAATGCTGAAACAGCTTTAAGTTACATTCTTCTAGGTTCACTTGCTTATTGCATGGAAGAAACTGGTGCCGCAGCCATAATGGCTAAGAAAATTGGATCTCTTGTTAAGGACAATAAAATTTTATTGTGTGCAATAATAATAGTAATTGCAATTGCAGCAGAAACTGTTATTCCAATTCACATTGCCTTTATACCAATTTTGATACCACCACTTCTTGCAATCACTAATAAAATGAAAATGAATAGGAAAATGCTTTCTGTTTCCTTTGGTTTTGGATTAAAAGCACCTTACATTGCCTTACCTTTAGGTTATGGTGCAATATTCCATGGTTTGATTATTGATTCTTTTGCAAGATCAGGGCTTACTATTACAGATAAAGATGTAACAGGAACTAACTGGATTGTTGCTCTTATAATGTTTTTAGGTCTATGTGCTGGTTTAATATTCTTTATGAAAGACAAGGAATATGATACAAAAAGCGTTGAAGGAAAAATTGTTGAAGTACCAGAAAAATTAGAGAAGAAACATGTAATTGTTCTTTTATCAGGAGTAATAACTGTTGTTGTTCAAATACTAACAGGATCACTTCCACTAGGTGCCTTAGTTGGACTAATATTTGTAGTTGTAACTGGCGTAGTTAAGTGGGCTGACATGCAAAAAATGCTTGATGGTGGTATTAAGATGATGGGTTTTATTGCCTTTGTAATGCTATTGGCAGCAGGATATGCAGAAGTAGTTAAAGAGTGTGGAGCAGTTGACGATTTAGTTCAAGTAGCAACTCAGTTCTTAGGTGGTTCAAAACTCGTTGCTTCCTATGTAATGATTCTTCTAGGACTTATGATTACTCTTGGAATAGGAACATCCTTTGGTACAGTTCCTATAATTTCAGCAATTTATGTTCCAATTGCAACAAGCCTTGGATATTCAATTCCAGCAACTATTTTACTTGTAACAGTTGCGGCAGCTTGTGGAGATGCAGGTTCACCAGCATCTGATACAACTCTTGGACCTACATCTGGTCTTTCAGTTGACGGACAACATGAGCATATTAAGGATACTTGTATTCCTCAAATATGTTTCTTTGGAGTGCCGCTAATTATAATTGGTGGTTTTGTAACAACTTTAATTTAAAATTAAAAATGGATATAAAAATAAAAGAGGCTTCTGCGGGGTGTACAGAAGTCTCTTTTATTTGTCAAAATATAAGTAAAGGATGTAAAATAATCATTTATTATTTTACTAAATATATTATAACTCTAATATAGAAAAAGTAAAGAAATATTTTGTAATGTGAATCACATTCCATTATGTGGATTATTTTTAGTAAGTAAATAATAAGAGTTATTTTAAAACATCTAAAAATTATACTTTAAAATATAGAGGGAAATTTAAGTTACTTAATTATTTTTTTGACATTCAGGGCATATGCCACGAAGTTCTACGATATGGTTTGTAACAGTATAGCCAGTTTCCTTTTCTGCAATTTTTTCAAATTCTGAAATGGGGCAATTTTCTATTGCAGATATTTTGCCACAATTGTCACAAACTATGTAGTGTCTGTGTCCCATATTTGCAAATTCAAAATAATAAAGTCCATTATGATACAAATTTTTCTTCAAAATATTTTTAACAGTAAGTTCATTTAGCATTCTGTAAAGGGAAGTGAAGCTTGGAAGAGATTTTTTATCAACAGCTTCAAAAATTTCTTCTGTGTTCATTGGCACATGAGAATTATATAAAAGATCTAAAAGTGCAAGTCTACCCTTAGTCACCTTTAAATTATTTTTCTTTAGTATATCTTCAAAATTTTTCAAAAATTCACCTGCTTTCAATCTTATAAGTATTATATCAAAATTTATTTAATTTAAAAAATTACTTTAAAAATGAAAAAATTTTGTTATAATAATTAATAGAAATCATTATTGTTTAGGAGGAAAAGATGAAAAATATTAAAAAAATATTATTTTTATTAGCTGGAATAGTTCTATTTTCAGGCTGTTCAAAGGCAGGAGAAACAAAGGATGCTGCAAAAAGTGTAGAAAAAAAGGAAGGATTAAAGGTTTATGCTTCAGTTTATCCAATGTATGACTTTGCAAAAAAAATTGCTGGAGATAAACTTGATGTTGAAATGTTAATGCCACAAGGTACAGAGCCTCATGGATGGGAACCAGATACTGATACTATAAAAAATCTTGAAAATGCAGATATGTTAATCTACAATGGTGCAGGTCTAGAAGATTGGACAGATAAAGTTATAGATTCACTATCTAATAAAAATTTAAAAGTTGTTGAAGCATCAGAGGGTGTGGAACTTATAAAATCAAGTCATGATCATGAAGATGAAGATCATGACCAGGATCATGAAGCTACTGAAGAAAATCACAATCACAATCATGAGGTAGAAGAAAACAACCACAATCATGAAGCAGTTGAAAACAATCACAATCACGAAGCTCATGAAGAGGATCATGAACATGAAGGTCACCACCATGGACCTATGGATCCCCATGTTTGGACTTCACCAAAGAATGCAAAAATTGAAATGGAAAATATAAAAAATGCTTTCTGTGAACTTGACAAAGAAAATGCAGATTATTACGAGTCAAATTATGAAAAATATGCTAAAATGTTAGATGAACTTGATGCAAAATATTCTGAAAAATTAAGCGCTCTTCCAAATAAGACTATAGTAGTTAGCCACGAAGCTTACGGCTACCTATGTAAGGACTACGGACTAAATCAACTTGGAATTAAGGGTGTAAACGCAGAAACTGAACCAGATGCAAAGAAAATGGCTGAGATAATTAACTATGTAAAAGAAAATAAAATCACAACTATTTTCACAGAAGAGTTAATTGATCCAAAGGTTTCAAAAATTATTGCCGATGAAACGGGATGCGTTGTGAAAGTCCTTTCACCAATTGAAGGATTAAGCGAAGAACAAATAAAAAATAAGGAAGATTATTTTAGCATCATGGAAGAAAATTTAGAAAATTTAGTAGGTGCTTTAAAATAGTGAAGGAAAAATTGTTAGAAATCAAAAATCTAAGCTTTAAATACAGTGATGAATTAGTTTTAGATGATATAAATTTTGATGTCTATAGGGGCGACTACATCGCCCTTATAGGTTCTAACGGTGCCGGAAAGTCGACTTTAGTTAAGCTGATTTTAAATCAACTTAAACCACTTACTGGCACTGTTTCTTTTTATACAAAAAATAATTTAAAAGATATTGGTTATGTGCCACAACTATCTGTCCCATCATCTTTGGAATTTCCCATAACTGTAAAAGAATTATTATCTCTTGCGCTTTATCCAAGAAACAAGGGATTTAGAAAATTAAAAAACTATGACAGGGAAAAAATTGATAATGCCCTAAATCTTGTGGGCATGAGAAAATATAAGGATAGACTTTATACAGAATTATCTGGAGGACAAAGGCAGAGAGTTTTAATTGCTAAGACCCTTGTTGCCACACCAGAATTTTTAATTTTAGATGAGCCCATGACTGGTGTTGACAAGGAATCAAAGGATTCACTTTTTCATCTTTTAAGCCACATTAATAGGAACCATAACATCACAATTTTAATGATTACCCATAATCTTGAAGAAGTGGAAGATAATGTAAATAAAGTTTTTGAAATAAAAGATGAAAAAATTAGGGAAGTGAAATAATGGAAATCTTTCAATATTCATACATGATTAAGGCGCTAATTGTGGGAGCCTTCTTGTCAATAATCATCCCCTGCATGGGTGTTGTCGTTGTCAATAAAAAGATTTCTGTAATAGGAGACGCCCTATCTCATGTGTCCCTTGCCGGTGTAATGCTGGGGCTAATAACATCAACTTCGCCAGTTCTTGGAGCCTTAGTCTTATGTGTTCTAGGTTCATTATTTTTGGAATATGTGAGGACAAAATTTCCAGGTTATCAAGAAATTTCCTCTGCAATTTTAATGAGCACAGGTATTGGTCTTGCATCACTTTTTTCTGGCTTTGTAAAGACAAGTGCCAACTTTGAAGAATATCTCTTTGGGTCTATAATTGCCATACCAGAATTTGATTTTTATTTAATCTTAATAGTTTCAGTCTTGGTATTTATTTTGTTTTTCTATCTTTTTACTGATCTCATGTATATTTCCTTTGATGAATCATCGGCGAGATTATCTGGAGTAAATGTTGATAGGGTAAATTTAATTTTTATGATCCTAATTGCAGTTACAATTTCTGTTTCTGCAAGAACTGTGGGGATTTTAATTATCTCATCACTAATGGTAGTGCCAGTGGCATCAGCCATGCAGTTTAAGCTGGGCTACTTAAAAACCACTATTCTTGCATCAATCTTTGGCTTTATCTTTACAATAACAGGTCTTGTTTCATCTTTTTATATAGGACTTAAACCAGGCGGGGCAATTGTATTAATTGGAGTTTTATTTTTAACGATTATACTTTTAATAAAGAAAAAATAAGAGTGAGGACGCCATGTGTCCCCACTCTTTATTTGATTTATTTTAATTATAAATATATTCCAAGATTATATAAACAAATGCAAAAAACAAAAACAATGAAAGCTATAACAGTGCAGAGGTATGTAAGAATATAGTATTCTTTTTTAAAGGATTTTTTAAAATCAGAAAAACCTAGATTTCCAAGTATGACAGGAAAAAAGGGTAATAAAATAATTAAAAACTGTCTAAGTAAATAATTAACAAAATTGCTCATATAATCACCTCATATTAATTATAACATGTTTTTACTAATATGCAACGATACTGAGACAAAGTAAAATATTTTAGCTTAAAGCTAATAAGATCCTTTATTTATAGACATCTTTGTTTTATTATAGAGAGAGCAAGGCATAGGAGTGTTTTATGGAAATTCAAGTTAAAGAAAATAATTATACAATAGATATTGATTATAAAAGTGATAAAAAGTTAAGGGACTACTTAAATAAAAATAAGGACGGGAAATTTTTAGTTATAACTGACGAAAATGTCTTCGGTATTTACAGTGAAAGATTAAAAAAACTTATGGACGGCTTAAATTATTTTATTTATAAATTTCCTGCTGGCGAAAAATCCAAGTCCATGGAAAATTATATAAGTATAAATAAATTTTTGTTAGAAAATAATTTTAATAGAGGAGACATAATCATAGCCTTTGGTGGCGGTGTTGTAGGTGACATCTCGGGTTTTGTTTCAGCAACATATCTTAGGGGAATTGATTTTATTTCTGTGCCAACGACACTTCTTTCTATGATTGACTCTTCTGTTGGCGGGAAAAATGGCATAAATTTTATGAATTTAAAAAATCAAATTGGCGCCTTTTATTTTCCAAAATATGTCCACATTGATTACAGCTTTTTGGAAAGTCTTGACGATAGAAATATTAACAATGGACTTGCAGAAATTTTTAAATATTCCGTCTTAAGGGATAAGGAATTTTTTGATTATTTAAAGTCTGCAAAAAAACTTGACTACGAAAAAATTATTTACAAATCTTTAAATATTAAACTGGACTTTGTAAGAGATGATGAAAGGGACAAGGGCAAGAGACAAAAGTTAAATCTTGGTCACACTATTGGTCACGGCATAGAATCACTTTCAAATTATAAATTAAATCACGGAGAAAGCATTGGTATTGGACTAATTTATATGGCAAGGGCTGCTTATAAGATGGGACTTGCGGAAGAAGATTTTTCAGACGAAATAATTTCTGCCTTTAAAAATCACAAGCTTCCAACTTCTTATGAATTTGAAACAGAAGAAATTTTAGGGATTTTAAAGCACGACAAGAAAATAAATAAAAATCTCATAAACGTAATTCTCCCAATAAAAATTGGCGAAGTTATAAGTAAAAAAATTACTTTTGAGGAACTGAGAGACATAATTGATTTAGGTAAGGAAAATGAATAGAATTATTGAAAATAAAAAATTATCTGGAGAAATTTCTGCAATTACATCAAAATCCTATGCCCATCGTGCAATTTTTTGTGCAGCCTTAGCAGGGGGAGAGTCTGTAATAGAGATTCATGACCTCTCAAAAGACATTGAAGCATCTCTTAATGCTGTAAAAAGTCTTGGTGTTGATGTAAAAAAAATAGGAAATAAATTTTATTTTAATCCAGCAGAAAGATTTGAGGGACCAGTTACTATTGATGTCAATGAAAGTGGAAGTACTCTTAGGTTTTTACTACCAGTCATAGCCACGCTTGGACTTGATGCAAAAGTTATAAGGAGGGGTAGTCTTATTGGGAGAACTAATTCTGTTTATTTCGAGGAATTTCCCAAGCATGGAGTCTATATAAGAGAAGAAGGAGATTCTATTTATTTAAGTGGGAAGCTTAAAGACTTTAGTTTTACTCTTCCAGGAAATATTAGCTCTCAATTTATTTCTGGTCTTATGCTTGCATCAGGATACTGTCAAGAAGATTTTAATATAAGGCTAACAAATGAAACGGAATCAAAACCCTATATTGACATGACTATTGATGTCATGAAAAATTTTGGAGTAGAGGTTATAGAAAATGAAAATTTTTATACTTGTAAGGGAAAATTTTCTCCGGTAAATTATGTTGTTGAAAAAGACTGGAGTAATGCTCTATTTTTCTTGGTAGCTGGTGTAAAGGTCCTTGGACTTAATAAAAATTCAGTTCAAGGAGATAGAAAAGCCTTAGAATTTTTAAAGGACCTGGGGTATTATAATATTTCTGAAGAAGATTTTCAGCTAAAAAAAATAAATGATGCTAAGAAAAAAGTAACCTTAGATGCAAAAAATATGCCTGATGCTGTCCCAATTTTATCAATAGTTGCAGCACATTCAAATACAGAGACAGAAGTTATAAATATAGAAAGGTTGAGACTAAAGGAAAGCGACAGGGTAAAAAGCACCATTGACATGCTAGAAAATTTGGGAGTTCAGGTAAAATTATTTGAAGACTCCTTTTCCTTTAGGGGAGTAGAAAATTTTAAGTCTGCAAAAGTTAATACTTATAATGACCACAGAATAGCCATGGCTGCGTCTATTGCAGCAACTTTTGCAGATGGTCCAATCACAATAAATGATAGTCAGTGCGTGGAAAAATCTTACAAAAACTTTTTTTGTGATTTTAAATCTTTAGGAGGTAAGACAAATGTCATATAGTTTTGGCAAAAATTTTAAAGTAACTTTATTTGGTCAATCACATTCTGAAGAAATTGGAATTGTTATTGAGGGCATAAGTGCTGGATATAAAATAAATAAAGATTTAATAAGGAAAAACCTTGAGAGAAGAAGACCTGGCAAAAATAAATTTTCCACTGCAAGAAAGGAAGATGACGACTTTAAAATTGTGAGTGGAGAAGTTGAAGGCATTACTTGTGGAGCTCCCCTTTGTGCTCTTATTGAAAACAAGGACCAAAGAAGCAAGGACTACGATTATTTAAAGGATAGACCACGTCCATCGCACGCAGATTATCCTGCCTATGTTAAATTTAAGGGCTTTAACGATATAAGAGGTGGCGGACAATTTTCTGGCAGAATGACTGCTCCCATAGTAATCGCAGGCTCTATTGCTGAAGATTTACTTTTAAATAGGGGCATAAAAATTTATTCTAGGATAAAATCAATAGGCCAAGCAAGTGATATTGAATTAGATTTAAAGGAAATTAAAGAAGAAAAATTTTCTATTTTAAAAAATGAAGATTTTCCAGTTTTTGAAGATTCAGCAAGGGAAAAAATGCAGGAAGAAATTTTAAGGGCAAAGGAAGATGGAGATTCTATTGGTGGAATTGTAGAGACCTTTATTTTAAATATGCCTAAAGGAATTGGCGAGCCTTTTTTTGATTCTCTAGAGTCAGTAATTTCTCACGCAGTTTTTTCTGTTCCTGGAATAAGAGGAATTGAATTTGGCAGTGGATTTGAAGCAGCAAAAATGCACGGAAGCAGCCACAACGATGAATACTATTACGAAAATGGAGAGGTAAAGACTAGGATTAACAATCATGGTGGAATTATTGGCGGACTTTCAAGTGGCATGCCAATAATTTTTAGGACTGCAGTGAAGCCCACGAGCTCCATTGCAAAGACGCAAAATACAATATCTTTAAAAGATAAAAAAAATGTTAACCTTAAAATTATTGGAAGACATGATCCTTCTATAGTTCCCAGAGCTCTTGTTGCCATTGAAATGATTACTGCACTTGCAATTTTAGACTTAGTTATGGAAGGTGAAGGATGAAAAATTTAGCTGAATCAAGAAAAATTTTAGATGAAATAGATTCAAAAATTGTCCATCTTTTAGAAAGGCGAATGAAAATCTCCAAGGAAGTTGGAATTATTAAGGCAAATAACAATTTAAACACTGAAGATTCAAGTCGTGAATGGCAAATTATAAAAAACTTAGAAAATAAAATTGCCCCAGATTTTAAAAGTGCCATAAAGCCAATTTATTGTGAAATTTTTAAGGAGAGCAAAAAAATAATTTCAAAAGTTAAGGATGAAAATTTTAAGTATGGACTTATTGGAAAAAGTTTGTCCCACAGCAAATCAAAAGAAATACATGAATTATTTGGAAGATACACTTACAATCTAAAAAATTTAAAAGAAAGTGAAGTTGAGGATTTTTTTAAAAAGAAAAATTTTAGGGGAATAAATGTGACTATTCCCTATAAGGAACTTTCTATAAAATATTTAGACCAAGTTGATCATGCTGCTAAAGAAATTGGAGCAGTAAATACAATTGTAAATAAAAATGGAATTTTAAAGGGCTTCAACACAGACTATCTTGGTTTTGATTACTCTTTAAAATATTTTGATATAGACCTTAAAGACAAAAATATTTTAATTCTTGGCTCTGGCGGAGCAAGTAAAATGGTCCAAAAACTTGCAGCTGATAAGGGAGCAAAAAGTGTTGTTGTCATCAGTAGAAGTGGCGATAATAATTACGAAAACATAGAAAAATTTAGTGACTTTAATGTAATAATTAACGCAAGTCCAGTGGGCATGTTTCCAAATAATATGGAATGCAAGGTAGATTTAAAAATCTTTAAAAATTTAGAAAGTGTAATAGATTTAATTTATAATCCCCTAAAGACAAAATTAATTTTAGATGGGGAGAAGCTTGGCATAAAGACTATGAATGGACTTTTAATGTTAGTTGCACAAGCATTTTTTGCGGCAGAACTTTTTTTAGATGAAAAATTAGATGAGTCTTTAATTGAGAAAATTTATTTTAAAATAAAAAGTAGTATGAAAAATATTGTCTTTGTTGGCATGCCTTCTTGTGGCAAAACTACAATGGCAAAGCTCTTGTCAGAAAAATTAAATAGAGAATATTTTGACACAGATAAATTAATCGAGGAAAGGGAAGGAAATATTCCAGAAATTTTTGATAAGAAGGGCGAAAAATATTTTAGGGACCTTGAGACAAGGGTGCTAGAAGATGTTTCCAAAAAAACTGGAGTAATAATTGCCACTGGTGGCGGCACTCCACTAAAAGAAATAAATAGAGATTTAATTTTACAAAATTCACTTGTAATTTATTTAGATAGAGATATAAAACATCTTGAAACTGAGGGAAGACCTCTCTCAAAAGATTTAGAGACCCTAGAAAAAATGTATGGAGAGAGAAATAAAATTTACCAAGAAATTTCTCACATAAAAATAAAAGTTATTGAAGATGAGGAAAAGACTTTGCAGAAAATTTTGGAGGAAATAAAGAACTATGAAAATTCTAGTAATTAATGGTCCAAATATAAATATGCTGGGCATTCGCGAAGTAAATATCTATGGCAGGGACACTTACGAAAATTTGTTAAACTTAATAGATCAAGTTGCTCATGAGGAAAATATTGAAACAGAAGAATTTCAATCAAATCACGAAGGTGACATCGTGGATAAAATTCAAAGTGTCTACAAAAAAGTAGACGGCATTGTTATCAACCCAGCTGCATACACTCATACTAGCGTTGCTATTTTAGATGCTCTAAAATCAGTTAGCATTCCAACAGTTGAAGTTCACATTTCGAAAGTTTCAGAGCGAGAAGAGTTTAGGCAAATTAACTTTATAAGAAATTATGCCATGAAGTCTTTTGAAGGCTATGGAATTGAAGGCTACAAAAGGGCGATAATATATCTAAAAAACTATTTAAAGGAGCAAAAATGAAATCACTTATAATTGACAACTACGATTCCTATACTTACAACCTTTTTCAGTTAATTGGAAAAGTCAGTGGTATTGAACCTCTTGTAATTAAAAATGATGAATTGACTTACCAAGAAATTTTAGATTTAGACTTTGACAATGTTATTTTATCTCCAGGTCCTGGTAGTCCAGAAAAAGAGAAGGATTTTGGTGTTTGTAAAGACATAATAGAAAAATTAAATAAGCCAATTTTAGGAATTTGCCTAGGTCATCAGGGAATTTATTATTATAATGGTGGCAAAATTTTAAGAGCAGAAGAGCCAATGCACGGAAGGCAAAGCGAAATTATTCATAATGGTAAAAATTTATTTAAGGGAATAAAAAATAATTTTAAAGTCACAAGATATCACTCACTAACTTGCCAAGACAAGGAACTTCAAAATATAAATATTGATGCCAAGACTTCCGATGGAGTTGTAATGGCAATTTCTCACAAGACTAAGCCAATTTATGGTCTGCAATTTCATCCAGAATCTATTGCAAGTGAATGTGGAGAAAAACTAATTGAAAATTTTATAAATATTTGCAGAGAATTTTATAAGGAAGACCAACTTTATTATGAAATAATTGAGAAAAGTTTTGATACAAAAAATATTTATGAAAAACTTTATAAGTATGAACATAAAGCTCTTTGGCTTGACTCCAGCAAGGTGGAAGAAGACCTTTCAAGATTTTCAATTTTTGGCTTGCAAAGTACAAAGGCTCACACAATAAAGTATGATGTAGACAAAAATCTTGTAGAAAAATATTTTCTTGATGGAAGAAAAAAAGAAAATGACAAAGAAAATATTTTTGATTTCTTAAAGAAAAATAGAAAAAAATGGACTTATGATGAAACACTTCCCTTTGATTTTCAGTTGGGCTATATTGGATATTTAGGTTACGAATTAAAAAAAGTTACAGAAAATGTCAAAAATAATTTTTCTTACGATTTTCCAGATGCCTACTTTAAATATTGTGACAGGGCCCTTATATATGACCACAAAGAAGAAAAACTCTATATTTTATCTATGGCAGATGATAAAGAATGGGTAAAAGACATAAAAAACATTTTGGAGAAGAATTTTGAAGAAAATAATGAAGAGGCTAGTAAAAAAGATTTTCCAAAATTAATATTTATGAAGGACAAAAAAACTTATATAAATGATATAGAAAAGATCAAAGACTTAATTTGCCAGGGAGAAACTTATGAAGTTTGTCTTACAAATAGACTAGATATTTTTGATAAATTAGACGCTAAAAAATATTATATGAAGCTAAGAGAAAAAAGTCCTGGACAATATTCTGCCTTCTTGCCCTTAGATGAGGTAAAAATTGCCTCATCTTCCATGGAAAGATTTTTAAAAGTGGATAAAAATAAAATTGTGACGACAAAGCCAATAAAGGGTACTATTAGAAGAGGAGATAGCTTAGAAGAAGATCAAAAACTTATTGATGAACTTAGAAATGAAGAAAAGACAAAATCTGAAAATTTAATGATTGTAGATTTACTTAGAAATGACCTGGGTAAATTTTGTAAAATTGGAACTGTAAAGGTGCCAAAATTAATGGATGTTGAGACTTATAAAACTCTTCATCAACTTGTAACTACAGTTTCTGGAAAAATTAAAGATGATGTGGATATAATGGATGTCTTGAAAAAAACTTTTCCAGGTGGTTCCATGACAGGTGCGCCAAAAAAACGTACACTGGAAATCATTGACCAGTTAGAAAATTATCCTCGAGGAGTTTATTCAGGAACAATTGGATTTATATCAAATAATTCTACAATTGATTTTAATATTGTAATTAGAACTGCCTTAATAGAAGAAGATAAGGCAACGATAGGAGTAGGAGGAGCCATAATTCTTTTATCTGATGCAGAAGAAGAATTTGATGAAATTGTCTTAAAAGCAAAGGGATCTCTACTGGCACTGCAAGCTTATTACAATAATTTTAATGACATAGATATTGAGGGAAGCAAAGGATAATGAATGAAATGAGTAAAGGAAAAATTGTAAAAATTAGAGATGTCAAGCTAGGTTCTGGCAAGCCAATTATTATTGCTGGGCCCTGCTCCATTGAATCTCGAGAACACATTATTGAGGAAGCAAAAGCCTTAAAAGAAATGGGTATAGATATTCTTCGCGGTGGAGCCTTTAAACCAAGAACAAGTCCCTTTGACTTTCAAGGACTTGGCTTTGAAGGATTAAAATATTTAAAGGAAGCATCAGATATGACAAATCTTCCTATAGTTACAGAAGTTTTAAGTGAAGACCATGTTGACGCCATGAAAGACTATGTAGATGCCTTTCAAATTGGATCACGAAATATGTATAATTATGCTCTTTTAAAAAAAGTTGGTAAAACTAATAAGCCAATAATTTTAAAGAGAAGTTTTTCTGCAAATCTTAGAGAATGGGAAATGGCTGCAAAATATATTGAAGTAGAGGGAAATTATAATATAATTTTTTGTGAAAGAGGCATAAGGACTTTTGAAACAGAACTTAGAAACACCCTTGACTTTGCTGGAGCTTATTATATAAAAGAAAAAACAGGCTATCCAGTTATTATTGACCCAAGCCACGGAACAGGAAAAAGAGAATTAATTGAGCCAATGGTTAAAGCCACTCTTGCTCTTGGACTTGACGGTGTGATGATTGAAGTTCATAAAAATCCTGACATGGCAAAAAGTGACGGCCCACAAACTATTGATTATGAAGCTTATAAAAAAATTGCAAAAATTCTAGGAGAATTTAATGAAAATAGAATTTGATGATGGATTTTCTTTTGGAAAGGGCGCCTTTGAAACTATAAAAGTAGTAAAGGGCGACCCTCTCTTTTTAAGGGAACATTTAAATAGATTAAAAAATTCTTTAAATTTTTTTGGAATTGAAAAAGAAATCAATGAAGAAAAAATTTATGACTATATAAAAAATTCTGAAGAAAAAGATTTTGCCTTAAAACTAATAGTTTCTGATGAAAATTTTATTTTGACAGGTAGAAAAGATAGTTATAGAGATGAAAATAAAGGCTTCAGCTTAAAAATTTCACCTGTAAGAAGAAATAGCACTTCAAAAATCATCTATCATAAGAGCCTTTGCTATTATGAAAATATTTTGGAACACAGATGGGCTTTAGAAAATGGATATGACTCAGCTCTTTTTATAAATGAAAGAGAAGATGTATGTGAGACTTCTTTTGCAAATATTTTTTTCGTAAGAGACAATAAAATTTTTACTCCAGAAATTTCTTCAGGACTTTTAAAGGGAACTATGAGAGATTTTCTTCTTAAAAATTTTGAAATTGTTGAAGAAATAATTAATGCCAAAGACTTAGCTAGTTTTGATGAATGTTTTATTTCAAATTCATTAATGGGCGTGAGAAATGTCAAAGCAATCGACGAGATAAAATTTACTGGCAGGGACAAGACAAGAAAAATTCAAGAAAAATTAAAAATTTATGGATTTTAAAAGACTGGCGAGACCAGCCTTTTTTAATTGTGACTTTAGTCAGTTGAGCACGCAACGCGTGCGAAACATAAAACTACCCGCTATGCGGGTAGGCAACAATAGGTTATACCAAAAATCACCTCAGTATTATAATAGAGTTGTTCAGACCTAAAATAATAAGAGGTGATTAATATGGCACAAAAGGCAAATTCATTATCACA
>OKWK01000270.1_pt1 | contig 34547 bp, 30 predicted proteins | sample 1607181 | NCBI WGS metagenome assembly OKWK01 (sample SAMN07501053, study PRJEB24779) | human gut metagenome | isolation source: stool | host: human infant | place: USA: Pittsburgh, PA
GGAGTCCAATTCATGCTATTTCCTGTACCATAATCTCTTATCATTTCCCATACTTGAGTATAAGGATCCTTTATCCAAAACTGATATAAAACTCCATTAGCACTACTTCCATTACCTTTTATAGTATATGTTTTACTCTGTTCTAGTTTACCATTTGTTACTACTGATCCATTTAAACTCACTTCTAAACTACTAATAGTTGCTTTATTATATACAGTTGTTAAAGCTTTTTCTGTGCTACTAATCTTTACATTATTGTATCCTAAATTTCTTTGTACAATATTTTTATCATTTTCTATTAATTGTTCTTCATATATATTTACTCTATTATCCCAAACTTCTTCTTGATCTCTTTTTATTTTTATACTAATTTCTTTTTCCTCTTTGTTATCTTGCTGATCTATAGCCAAAATCCTCAAATTATATATTCCGTCCTTAAAAGAAGAAATATCTTTATTGTATTCTAACTTACTCTTATATATGTTTTCTTTAAATTCAATCTTATCCAATTTAGCTTGTCCTATTTTCTCGTCATTTATATATACGTATACTGATTTTAACTTTGAAATAGATTCTATTTCTCCATCAATCTTTATCTCCTTATCATTTATTACCTCTTCATGTACTGGTGTTTTCAAATTAATACTTATATTGGGTATAGCTTGTACCTTTATAGAAAATAAAAATAGTACAATAAAAAATGAAATAATTTTAGGTAATAAATAACTACTCTTTTTTATCATATCCTCCATCCTTTCAAAATTATATATTTTTATTATCGTAACTCACATAAATATTTTTATAATTCAAACAAAAAAAGATGGATTTTCCCATCTTTTTTTTATTTAGTTTTAAACAATATAGAAAATTCCTCATTATTTTTCAAATTTTGTAGATATTCCACGAAACATAAATTTAAATTTTCTTTTCTTAATGCATATTCCACAGTAGCCTCCAAAAATCCTAACTTATCTCCAACATCATATCTTCTACCTTCAAAGTTATATGCATACATAGCTTCCTTATTAATCAAGGTTTTCAATGCATCTGTAAGCTGTATTTCTCCCCCCTTACCTGGTTTTGTATTTTCCAAAATTTCAAATATAGAAGGGCTTATAATATATCTCCCTAATATAGCCATATTAGATGGAGCCTGCTCCTTAGAAGGTTTTTCTATTAAATCCTTTATTTTATATACTTTATTTTCTATAAACATGCCCTTTATAATACCATATTTATGTACATCCTCTTCTGATACTTCTTGTACTCCTATTATAGTTGTTTGATATTCATTATAACATTTTATAAGTTGCTTTAAACAAGGTTCTTTACTATAAACTACATCATCTCCAAGCATTACAGCAAATGGTTCATTACCAACAAAAGTTCTAGCACAATTTATAGCATGCCCCAATCCTTTAGGCTCCTTTTGTCTTATATAATATATTTCAGCCATATTAGATATATCTTTAACTATAGAAAGCATTTTAGATTTACCTTTTTCTTCTAATTCCTTTTCCAACTCTATAGATTTGTCAAAATGATCTTCTATAGCTCTTTTATTTCTTCCAGTTATTATTAGTATTTGCTCTATGCCAGATTTTACAGCTTCTTCTATTATATATTGTATAGTTGGTTTATCTACTATAGGTAACATTTCTTTTGGTTGTGCTTTAGTTGCAGGCAAAAATCTAGTTCCCAATCCTGCTGCAGGTATTATCGCCTTTTTAACTTTCATAAATATACCCCTTTCTATAAATAAAAATAAAATAAATTTAATTTTAAATTTAGTTATGTTTTGATAGATAGTTCTCAATTTCTTTTAATATTTCATCTTCTGGATTAATTTTTTTAGCAATGTCTATATGATTCTGTGCTTGTTCTAAATCCCCCTTATTTATATAACACATTATAAGATTAGTACATATCTCTATAGATTTTTCTACCTGAAAAGCCTTTCTTAAATATTTTATAGCAATATCATATTTTTCTAATGCTGCATAATTTATTGCTAATTCATTTACTGCATCAATTAAACCATTATCTATCTCTAGCGCTTTATTTAAATAATATATAGCTTTATCATGATTTCCCATCATTCTATAAGCTACTGCTACATAATAATATGTTGTAGTATTATCTTCTAATTTATTCATAATTGGTATTAGTTTCATTAAAGCCTCTTTAGGATTTTTACCTATAAGTCTTTTTCCTTCTTCAAAACTTAATATGTCTTCTAATGAATTTTTATATTCTATAATATCTGTAGTTTGCTCTCCTCCCATTGATATGTATTTCTCTAATGCAGCCCATGCTTCTTTAAAATTACTATCTTCTTTTTTTATTATAGATTCATATAAATACGGTTTTTCATAATCTTTTATTTTTTTAGCTCTTTCTATTATATTAAGTTCTTCTTCTTTATACATTTTATCCTTTTGTCTTAAGTTTTCTAGTATCAATATTAACTTATCATAAATATCTTTTTCTTCTTCTAGTGCTGATAATCCCTTTAATAGTATATATGCATCTTCATAATTTTGTCTTTTTACTTCTTCAAATATTACTCCCTTAATATAGTGTTCACTTTTAGGTATATTACTTAACATATCTTTGTATTCATTATTAAATTTAAACTTCTCATCTGCTCCTAATACAAAAAACATACCTTCTATAAAAAAAGTAATTGGTATATTATCTAAATCTTCTCCTTGTTTTATTTCCTCTACTAAACTTTTAGACTTCAGAGGAACATATATATTTTCATTTACATCAACTTTAAATATTTCAGATATTTTTTCTTTTTTTACTTCTAAAAACAATATTTTAGATAATTTTTCTGCAAAATATGATTTAATTTCCATCTACATCACCTACATCATAAATTCTATATTCATATTAATTCTATAATAATATATATAATTAAACAATGAAAATACAAAAATATTTAAATTAAGTATAGGTTCTGCTAAAAAATTATCCTATACTTAATTTAAACATATTTAAATTTAAAATTTTTTTATCATATTTTTTATATTTTTCTCTAAATTATTTATCTTAATTTCAGCATCTTTACTTGTTTTATCTACTGATGACAAATATATTTTTAATTTTGGTTCTGTACCAGACGGTCTTACTACAAAATTAGTATTGTTATTTAAGTAAAATTTTAAAACGTTAGATTTGGGAAAACCATTAATATATTCTTTTTTTTCATTCATAATCATTTTTACTCCTATTTTATAATCTTCTTTTGCTAGTATTTTTTCATTAAATATAGTCTTTAAATCATAAACTCTTAATTTGTTTATTATATTTTCTATTTTCCTATTACCTTCTTCCCCTTTAAATTCCATAGATATTAGTCTTTCTTTATAATATCCATATTTATCATATAGTTCTTTTAAAACATCATATAAATTTTTATTTTGAATTTTATAATATAAAGCCATTTCACATATTAATGTAGAACTTATTATTCCATCTTTTTCTCTAACAAAATCTCCAAATAAATACCCGTAACTTTCCTCAAATCCAAATATAAATTTATTTTGCCCATTACTTTTAAATTCTTCTATTTTTTCTCCTATATATTTAAACCCTGTTAAAACTTCTTCTACCTTAACACCATAATCTTTACAGATATTTTTAACCATATCTGTGGTAACTATAGTCTTTAAAATTACCGAATTTTTTGGTATACCTTTTTCCTCTTCTAAAGCACTTAATATATAATTAGTAAGAATTATACCCAATTCATTCCCATTTAAAGCTACATATTCTTCATTATGTTCTTTAACCATAACTCCTACCCTATCACAATCAGGATCTGTAGCTATTATTATATCTGGATTTATATTTTTCGCTTCTTTTAAAGAGACATAAAAAGATTTAGGATCTTCAGGATTGGGATATTTTACTGTTGGGAAATCTCCATTAGGCTCTTCCTGCTCTTTAACAACAAATATATTGTTATACCCGCATTCTTTCAAAGCCTTCCTTACTGGAAATTTTCCAGTACCGTGCAGTGGTGTATATAATATTTTTAAATCGCTTCCATATTTTTTTATAATATCTTTTCTTAAAGCTAAATTTTTTACATTTAAAAAATATTTATTTAATACTTCTGTTGGTACAAAATTATATAAAAATTTTTCCTTTGCATTTTCTATATTCATATATTTTATATTGCTTAAGTTTTTTACTTTACTTATATATTCAAATATATTTTTCGCTTCCATATCTGTTATTTGATTACCATTATGATTATATACTTTGTAACCATTGTATTCACTAGTATTATGCGAAGCAGTTATAACTATACCTGCTTTACATTTTAATTCTCTAACAACATAAGAAAGTATAGGAGTACACATTATATCACTAAATATATGCACCTTTATATCATTAGAACACAATACCTCACTAGTTATCTTAGCTAAATCAAATGAATCATTTCTACAATCATATGCTATTGCAACAGATATAGATTTCTCTTTAAAACTATGCATTAAATAATTAGCTAATCCCTGTGTAGTTTTAGCCACAGTATATCTATTTATTCTATTTGTTCCTAATCCAACCAATCCCCTTATTCCACCTGTCCCAAAACTTAAATCTTTATAAAATCTATCTTTTATCTCATCTTCATCATATATGTTTTTTAATTCTTCTTTTTCTTTTTTATTTAAGAAAGAAGAATTTATCCATGAATTGTAAACTTCCCTATAGCTCATTTATTACCTCCAATAAAATTACATACTATATTATATTAAAAAACATAAATAATTGTACTAAATTTAAATAAATTACAACTTAACAGCTTTTAAAATGAAAATTAAAATAAAAAATATTTTTCCTTAATAGATAGCTATAAAAATAAAGAATACTAATATTTGCACCATAATATTTAAGCTATTACTCTAATGCCTTATACTGCATAATATAACTAAATAAACAGCTTGTTTACTTCACTCTTAAATATTAGTTTACAAATAAAGTATTCTTATTATTATATATATTTATTTTTTCTAAAAGTATTTCTTGTTTTAATATTTCTAGAGGATTTTATTATAATTCTCTAATGAAAAAACTTCAAAATGGTAAATATATAATAAAACTTATTAAATTTATCAACTTTATTATGTCAAAATTATTTACTAATATAACTCACTTTAAATTTAATTTATATAAATATTATAAAAATATATTTTGTTTATATGAAACTCATCAAATTTTTAACAAGTTTTTTAATTTCTTCTTTATTATTTTTATTATAGAAAATTATATTTTAAAACTCAGACTAAATTTATCATATCAATAATTGTTATATATTCTAAAAGTATTGGAAAAAACTAAGATATTCTTATTTATTGCAAATATATTACAAAATATTAATTGATTCAAACAATAGTTATTTATTATTTTAATATATTTTGTCAAAATAAATTAAGAATATCTTAGAGAATTAATTTACCTTTATAGAAATACATTTTTTTAATATACTTAAAGTAAACTAAATTTTAAATTATAATTTTCTTATATTACTATCCAAAAAATATAGAAGCTATAGTACTGTCCAAATTTTCCATAAAAGTTATATCTTCTCCTAATTCCAAATCTGATACTTTAAATGTTTTCCCAATATCATATTTAGATAAATCTATCATTATATTATTAGGAAGTTTCTCCTCGGTACATCTTACTTTGATACTACTTTTTTCTTTTTGAACTACTCCTCCTTTTTTTATAATTAATTCATCACCTGAAAAAAGTATTGGTATTTCTGCATTAAGTAAATTAGAGCTATCAGTTATATTTTCAAAATCTATATGTGTTATATCCTTTTTTACTGGATCTTTTTGGACTTCTTTTATAAGAACTTTATAATCCTTTCCCTCATAGTTTAAATCCGTTACTCCATGTTCTCCTATCTGTGAAATTATACTGTTTAATTCTATTTCTCCTACCTCAAACATTAAATTATTCAAATTATTTCCATATATTACTCCTGGTACCTTTCTTTCTTTTCTTATTTTATTATTATTTTTGCAACTTCTTTTTTGTACAAATAATTTTTCCATATTCATCCCTCCACTTTTTGTATTGTTTGCAAAAGCTTATGTATTTATACAATAAAAACACACATAATAAATTTTACATATATATTGCATTTGAATTACATTTAACTTATAATTATATTGTTTTAAATAAAAAATCCACGGAAACCATTGAAATTTCATAGTTTCACGGGAATATTATTATGAAAGAAGGTGCATATTAAGGTGTATAAATTAAATCAAAATGAAACCCCAATTTTTGATGCTTTAATGGAATATGTAAATAGAAAAACTATTCCATTTCATGTTCCTGGTCATAAACAAGGTAAAGGAATGGATAAAGCATTTAAAAATTTTATAGGAGAAAATCCTTTTAAAATTGATGTAACTGTATTTAAATTAGTTGATAGTTTACATCACCCAACTGGTGCTATAAAAAAAGCCCAAGAATTAGCAGCTGATGCTTATGGATCAGATGCAACATTTTTTTCAATTCATGGTACTTCAGGTGCCATACAAGCCATGATTTTATCTGTAGTTAGTGATGGAGATAAAATTATAATTCCAAGAAATGTTCATAAATCTGTTACTGCAGGTATTATACTAAGTGGATCAGTACCTGTTTATATGCAACCTGAGCTAGATAAAAAAGTAGGAATAGCTCATAATGTTACCCCTGAAACTGTTGAAAAAACATTAAAAGAAAATCCTGACGCTAAAGCAGTTTTAATAATAAATCCAACTTATTATGGTGTGTCTACAGACATAAAAAAAATTGCAGAAATTGTTCATGGTTATAATATTCCCCTAATTGTGGATGAAGCCCATGGACCACATCTTGCCTTTAATGATAGACTTCCTATATCTGCTATGGAAGCTGGAGCTGATATGTGCGCTCAAAGTACTCACAAAATAATAGGAGCTTTAACTCAGTGTTCTTTACTTCAAGTAAAATCTAAAAGAATAGACATAAACAGAGTTCATCAAGTATTAAGCTTACTTCAAACTACCTCTCCTTCTTATATATTGATGGCTTCTTTAGATTGTTCTAGAAGACAAATAGCTCTAAATGGTAAAGAACTTTTGGATAAAGCTATAGATTTAGCAACTTATGCTAGAGATGAAATTAATAAAATTCCCGGTTTTTATTGCTTCGGTAAAGAATTATTAGGGAAACCTGGAGTTTATGCCTTAGATCCTACTAAACTTACCATTAATTGTAGAGATTTAGACATAACTGGCTATGATTTAGATATGCTTTTATCTGAAAAATATCATATTCAAGTTGAATTATCAGACTTATATAATGTACTTGCTGTCGGTTCTTTTGGAGATACTCAAGAATCTATTGATGCTTTAATAAATGCATTAAAGGAGATTAGCAATGAACATTATGGAAAAGGAACAAAACAAAATAATTTTATAGATGTTCCTGAAATACCCGAAAATACAACAGCTCCAAGAAAAGCTTTTAATGGAATAAAAGAAAGTGTACTTTTAAAAAATAGTATTGGTAAAATAAGTGGAGAATTTTTAATGGCATATCCACCAGGAATTCCAGTCTTATGTCCAGGTGAATTAATAACAAAAGAAATTGTAGATTATGTGGAAAAATTAAAAGAAACAGGATTGTATGTACAAGGAACAGAAGATTCTGAAGTTGAATATATAAAAATTGTAAAATAAAAACGAACAACATTTTCTTATAAATATTATTTTTATAAAATTTAGTAAAATAAAAAATCTATGAAATATAAGACTCCCCCTTTAATTTCATAGATTTTTATTATTTTTTATTCATAAGTTAATTACAAAATGCACTATAAAACTTTCTTAAACAGCTATAATATTATTTAAATTAAGAATAAACATAACTGCATTCTTTAGCAAAAGTAATGCTTAACACTAATATAAAAATAATATCATAAAGTAACCTATATAACTAAAAATAATATTATTTTTTATCTTTTTTATAATATTTACTAATTGTTTCATCAACAGTTAACTATCCTTTCCATCCCAAATGCATACCATCTTTCATAAAATAAGATTCATATTCATATTCTTCATAACTATAAACTTCGAATCCTTTTTTCCTTATTACATTAGAAGCTTTTTTATAAAATTGTATTTCTGAAAAATTCATCACAAATTTATCAGATTCTACACCTAATCTTGTAAACCACTGTAATGAAACTATAATACAATTTTTTTATTGTTTAATTTATTTTCTAATGCTCCAAAATTACTCCTATGTTTTAAACTTTGACAATAACCCCTTCCTATTATATCTACAACAAATTGATTTTCTGAATTCGAAAAAAATTTAGTAGGATTTTGTTCTATGTCTACACCTAATTCAGAAGAACCATATATAACTAAATTATTTTTATTTATAGATTTTTTTGTAGTATAAGCCCTTTATCTTTAATAGTATTACCATATAGTGCAGATATACCATCTGAATAAAATTTATCAATATCTTTTTCTAAAGTATAATTCAATATAAAGACAGATATAAAAAATAAAATTACTCCTGCCAAAATCGATATTAGTCTTTTCATTTTATTTAAACCCTCTTTGATACTAATTCAATAATTTTATTTGGAGTTTGTATATCTTCTCTAGTTATTTCTGTTGGTTGTATTTTTATATTTAATTTCACTTAAAAATCTTTTCTTCCACAATAATATAAAAGTTTATTCTTTTTATATACTAAATCTCCAGTTTTGTATACTCTTACTGGCTTTCCATTTATATAGTCTATATAAAAAAATTTTTTAGTATTTTCATCATTATTGTAATACCCTGTGCTTACACTTTCTCCAGCCACATGCAATTCACCCTTCTTACATTCTTCTTTTATATTTTCTCCATTTTCATCTTTAATGTTTAAAATTATATTTTTGCCACAATAACCTATAGGAAGACTTTCCTCTTTATCTATAAAATCTTTAGTAATTTCTGTAGAAGTTACTAATACAGTAGCTTATTTTGGACCATATTTCCATGAACAACGGAGTTGAAATCTAATATGAAGAAAATTCTATTTTTTTACTCTCATAATACATAATCTTTCATTTATATTACTATTTTCTGAATTATATATAAATTTTAAATACTCTCTTTCATTCATATATAATATTTTATTATAAGTTTTTAATAATTTTTTAAAGTAGTTTATTTGATACTCTAATTTAAACAAAGGCTCTGATATTTTTTTATTAAATTTTATAGAAAAAGATTTTCTCTTTTTATTTATAGATTTTTTTATATCATCATAATAATTTATTCCTGAATATATTAACTTTATGTTTTTAAAGTTTAACTTTAATATTTCTTCATAAATTTTATATACTTTTCTAAGGCTTTCTTCACATATAAAATCTTCTTCATTATATGTTTTTTCTATTATTGATTTCATTTTTTTAATAAATCATTAGTTATTTTTCGTAAATTAGGTAATTCTAACAGTATATTTTTAACTTTTTCTGTATTTTGTATTTTTTCCTTTTTTAAAAATTCTAATGCTTTTATAGACAGTTCTATATCTTCATTTTCTTTACATAAATTTCCTTCATTTCTTAAAGCTTTAAATATATTATTTTTTTATCTAAACAAAAAAATATTTCATAATAATAGAATAGTCTAGCCAATAATTTCTGTATGTTTTTATCTCGTACAATATTATTACATTCATCTATATAAGCTATCCCTCTAACTTCTTCAACTAAAAACCCTTTCTTATTAAATAATATTTCTCTATATTTTATTTCATTATATTTTATATAATCTGAAGCTAATATATATTCTCCTTTATTTTTATATAAGTTAAACTTTTGTTCCAAATCTTTATCTATTTTAGAATATTTAAACATTCAAACACCCCAATATTTTTTAAATTTGAACATTACTATAATTATACTAATTTCTTTAAAATTTATTATAACTTTTACCTTAAGTATTTCCATAAAAAATAAGCCCTTTTAACTATTAAATAAGAGCTTATTTGTCAAAATATTATATAACTTTTTATATTAATTTAACTATATAAAGTATATTTATTGATTACAAGATAACGCGCCTAAAGCTATTGAATATAATTTAGATTTTGCTGTATCTGATCTGGATACCAAAACTATAGGACATTTAGCTCCTACAACTATACCTGCATTTTCAGCTTTAGCCAAATATCCCATAGATTTAGCAAGAAAATTTCCTGCTTCCATACTTGGAACTAGAAGTATATCTACATCTCCCGCCACTTTACTTTTTATTCCTTTATGTTCAGCCGCCTCTTTAGATATAGCGTTATCTAAAGCCAATGGTCCATCTATAATACATCCTTTTATCTGACCTCTTCTATTCATCTGAGTTAACGCTGCAGCATCTATTGTAGATTGCATATTAGGATTTACCATTTCTAATGCACATATTGGTGATATCTTAGGACACTGTATTCCTAAAGAATGTGCTACTTCAACTGCATTCTCTATAATGGATATTTTTTCATTAAGTTCTGGATAAGGTACTATTCCACCATCTGTTAAGAACAATAATTTATGATAAGTTGGCACATCATATATCATTATATGAGACAATAAATTTTTTTTTCTTAAATTAGCTTTTTTGTCTAGTACAGCTTTTAATAATTCAGCTGTTCCAATCATTCCTTTCATTATAAAATCTGCTTTTCCAATAGCTATTAACTCTACCGCTTTTCTAACAGCTTTTTTATTATCCTTTTCATCTATTATTTTTACATCATCTATATTTAGATATTCTTCCTTCGCTATAGATTTTATCTTATCTATATCCCCAACTAAAATTGCATCTATAATGCCTAATTTTACTGCTTCAATTACAGAAATCAAAACTTCTTTATCTTGAGCTACTGCCACTGATAATATTTTTCTTTCTTTATCTTTAGCTAAATCTATAATATCTTTAAGAGTTTTTGCCATAATATCCCTCCATATTTCATTTTTATTGTAATCCATTACAATAATTATTATTCTTATATAAAAAAAAGTCAATATTCTACTAAAAATTCATTCTTTTATTACTAACATACTTTTAAATTAATATTAAAGTAATCTTATATTTGAAGTAAAAATATTTCAAATGAAAATGGTTTTATAAAAATCTTATTCTTATAAAATTATTATCCGTAAAATAATTATAAGATTTAAATGAAGTTTCATTATAAAAATACTATTTTCATCTAAATCTTATAATTTAATAAACCACTAATATAATATTTTCTCATCTATATCCTTTATACTTTTACATCCTGTTAAAACCATTGCTGATTTTAGTTCACTCTTTAAATTTTCAACATATGTTTTTACACCTTCCCTTTGTCCTCCAAAGGAAGCTGTTACAAATGGTCTTCCTATTAATACTGCATCTGCGCCTAAAGCTATCATTTTTAATATGTCTACTCCAGTTCTTACGCCTCCATCTGCTAATATTGTTACCTTGCCTTTAACAGCCTCCGCAATCTCAAACAATACATCTGCTACTCCAGGAGTTTGGTCTAAAACTCTACCACCATGATTTGATACTACAATTGCATCTACCCCAGCTTCTACAGCTAGCTTAGCATCTACAGCAGTCATTATTCCTTTTAATATAAAAGGTAATTTAGTGCTTTTAACTATTTCTTTTATTTCTTCCACAGTCTTAGGACCTACAGGTTTTCCATGAAGGGCTAAAGTTATAAGTCCTGCTGCATCTATGTCCATACCAACAGCATAAGCACCTGCATTTTCTGCTAATTTTATTTTATTTATTACATTATCATTTTCCCAAGGCTTTATTATTGCAATGCCTTCTCCATTAAATTTTTTTAGCTCATCTAAATTTGTAATTAAGAAAGAATCCACTGCTGTATCTCCTACCATTGGATATATACCTGAATCTCTACATCCACCAATCACCCAAGATATGTATTCTTCTTCTGTAAATTTACCACCCATGTTTAAAGTAGTTCCTGATACTGGAGCTGCAAAAACAGGCATGTCCATTTTTCTTCCAAACAATTCTACAGTTGTATCCGGATTTTTTGCATCATGAATCAATCTCATATTTAATTTATAAGAATTTAATGCATCTATATTTATAGTAAAAGCATCTCCTGTGCCTTTCCCCCCCATACCAGGTACTTCGCCACTACAAGCTTTTCCATTGCACACTTTGCATACTCTACAACTTCCATTTAAATTTTCACGTGCATTTTTTAATATATCTTTATAATCCATTTTCATATCTCCTTTATAAAAAAATTATTTTAAAATATCATTATATATATTTTTATTATAGTTTATATTTATCTTAAAATACAGATTACTAACTAGTTTTTTAATATAAAAGTACTATTCATAAGTAATTTATTTAAATTTAAAATTATTTTTTAGCTAACTTTATTTATAATAATTTTTTTATTATTATATTTTTATAATAATACTCTTCACTTAAACATAATTTCTATATTTATTGAACAAAAAATTTTTTTAATATTAAAAAATATAGATAAATTTAGTTAAAACTAAATTTATCTATATAATTAATCTACATTAAATATCAAACATAAATTCATCTTCCTCTGTAAAAATCTTTATACCATTCATAGCTAACAACTCTGCTGTTACACCATTTCCATCTCTTTTATTTCCTGAAAAACTACCATCATAAATTCTTCCAAAACCACAAGATGGACTTCTAGATTTTAATATAGCTACCTTAGCACCACATTCCTTTGCTATTTTCAAAGTTTCATAGGCACCTTTTAAAAATTCCTTTGTGGCATCATCTCCATCAGGTCCTATAATATTAGCCTTTCCATCTAATACATCTGCCCCTGTAGCATTATTTATTTCGTGAGCTGCCCTTGGTGTTTGTTGTCCACCCAATTGTTCTGGACAAACTAAAACAGCCTTTCCTTCTCTAAATAATTTTAATACTTTTTCATTTAAATTATTTCCGCCATTATATTTACAATTAACTCCACAAAGACAAGCACTTATTAATATCATAAAAAACCTTCTTTCTTTAATATTTGGTGTATTAACCTGCTAAATCTTCTATATTCAATAGAATACTATAGACTATTCTTCATTTTTAAATTATACTTCAAATATATAATTATTTAATTTTAAAAATAAAATATAGAGACTTTTATTTAACTGCTTCTCCTAAACTTTCACTACCTATATATACAAGTTCATAGCTTAAATTTTAATAAAAAATTAAGCTAAACCTAAACAATACAATTTAGTTCTATTTCAACTCTACTATTGTAACTCCAGTACCACCTTCACCATATTCACCTAATCTATGCCTCTTAACATGAGGATGTCCCTTTAACATATTCATAATTGCTTTTCTCAAAACGCCTGTACCTTTACCATGTACTATAGTAACTTCTCCTAATCCACCTAAATAAGCCTCGTCTAAATATTTATCTACAGTATATATAGCTTCTTCTGAATCCATTCCTCTAAGATCCACAGAAGATTCTACCCTTCTTAAATTCAAATTAATCTTTTTAGATTTTTTTACTTTTGGCAAATTACTGTTTGGGTTACTTCCACTTACAGCTCTTAAATCTTTAATATTAGCCGTTATTTTCATAATCCCAGCCTGAACTAATACATCCCCTTTATTATCTGGTTTTGATAAAACTATTACTTTTTGATTTATTGAAGCTAAAAGAACTTCATCTCCTTCTTTTACATTCTTTAAAGCTTCTCCTTTATAAACTTTTTTAATGTCCTTTGCCTCAATGGCTTCTAATTTATCTTTTAATTTCTTTCTTTCTTCTTCTAATTTTTGTCTTACATCTGAAGAATAACCCATTCTTTCTAATTGTCTTATATCCTTTAATATTTTATCTGCTTCTTCTTTTGCTTCTTTTATTATACTCTTTGCTTCTCTTCTTGCATCTATCAAAGCATTATCCCTAAGCTTTTGAAGACCTTCTAATTTTTCTTCATATTTGTTTTTTACTTTTTCTCTTTCCAATTTTAAATTTTCTGCAAGCCTTGCATCCTCTTGAGCTTTTATACTCTTTTCTTGTAAGTCTTGAATTAATTCTTCAAATTTTATATTTTCACTAGATATATTTTCCTTAGCAAAATCTATAATGTAATCTGGTAGCCCTAATCTTTTAGATATTTCAAAAGCATTTGATTTACCTGGTATACCTATCAATAATTTATAAGTTGGTTTTAAAGTTTCCACATCAAACTCAACTGAGGCATTTTCTACCCCCTCATTTCTTAAAGCATAAGCCTTTAATTCACTATAATGAGTTGTAGCAATTATCTTAGAACCCCTTTTTCTTAAATTTTCTAATATAGAAATAGCTAAAGCTGCTCCTTCTGTTGGATCTGTTCCAGCACCTAACTCATCAAATAAAACTAAAGAATTTTCATCTGCCTTATCCATAATTTCTACTATATTTTTCATATGAGATGAAAAAGTTGACAAGCTTTGTTCTATACTTTGTTCATCTCCTATGTCTGCAAAAACATTATTAAAATAACTTATTACAGAATTTTCCCTAGCAGGAATCATAAGACCACTCATTGCCATTAAATGTATTAAACCTACAGTCTTTAATGTTACAGTTTTCCCCCCTGTGTTAGGTCCTGTTATTATCAATGATGTAAATTCTTTTCCTAACTTAACACTTATAGGAACAACCTTTATCCTGTCTATAAGAGGATGTCTTCCTTCTATAATATCCACAATTCCTTCATCATTAATGATTGGACAAGTGCAATTATATTCACTGGCAAACTTCGCTTTAGCAAATATAAAATCTAATTCCCATACTATATTAGCATCTACTTTTACCCCAACTATATTAGCATTTACTTTAGCTGATAAAACACTTAATATTCTTTCTATTTCTGCCTTTTCTTTTAACATAAGTTCCTTTATTTCATTATTTAAATTTACTAAACTCATAGGTTCTATAAAAAGAGTAGCTCCTGTTGAACTTTGATCATGTACAAGACCTGGTACAGCTCCCTTATGTTCTGCCTTTACGGGTAAAACATATCTATCTCCTCTAACTGTATATATATTTTCTTGAAGATATGACGAATAGCTTCTAACTAATGAATTTATCTTATCTCTTACGGAATAATTTTTTTCTTTTAAAGATCTTCTTATATTGTAAAGAGTAGAACTTGCTCTATCTGCTATTTCATCCTCACCTTCTATAGCATTAAATATTTCATTTTCTAATTTAGGCAAAGAAAAAATACCTTCACATATATCTTCTAAAACTCTGTAACTTTCCTCTTCTTCTTTATGACTTATATATTCTTTAAATCTTCTTGCGCATCTTAAAACTGCAGCTATTTTTAAAAGTTGTCCTGGCAATAATGTAGATCCCTTCTCTGCCAAAGAAATGGCACTTCTTATATCATATACTCCTTCAAAAGGCGGTGCTCCTTTTGTAACTAATAATTTAAAAGCCTCCTTTGTTTCTTCTAAGTGTTCTCTTACCTCATATGCACTATCATAAGGTTTTAAATCTTCTATTATATCTTTTCCAGCCTTTGTAAATGTATAGTTTTTTAAAATTTCTTGTATTTTATTAAACTCTAAAACCTTAATAGATTTATCCTTCACTTATTAACACTCCTTTTAACTTCCGCATTTTCCCTATTTTAATTAATCAATATCTTTATCTTAATTTCAATATATCTAATTTTTCTTTAAAGAAAAGTTTAAAATTTAGAAGAAGCTTTTGCTTAACTAAAACTTAGTATATTATTATGCCAAGACTTAATCCGCTTTTTATTCTCGATTTTAGAAAGATATACATATCATAACAAATAATAATCCTATCAATAAATTTATTGAACTATTCCACTCCTCTTTTATAATGACCTCTCGTATAGTTTTTAAAATCTCCATACCATTCTTTTTCTTTAAGAGATTTTAATATATATTTAATTTGTTCATAACTCTCTTCTAAAAAGTCTAATCTAAAACTATTAATTCCTAGCACTTCTATTTCTTCTATATCTCCTATCAAATTAATACCTAAGTTATTGTATATATGACTTCTGCAAAATCTATCAGTTTTAACAGGAAATTGAGCGTTCATTCTATCTTTTAATGTATATACTCCTTTTTCACACGCTTTACTACAAGTAGAAGAACTATTTTTACCACCAAATATGCTACCTATAGGACAATATTCACTAACCATATTTTCTATTTTACCATATATAAGCATTTGCTTACCTAAATTCATATGTCTAACTATAGACTTAATTTCTTTCTTATTAAGCTCTATACTTAGGCAGCTTCCTGCAATAAAATCTTTATAAAAATCACCTGCAAAACTATTAAATATGTTTAATTTATAATCCCCTATTATTTCTGTTTTATTATTAAACTTATTTATTATTCCTAAATTAGCTGTTACTATACCTTTTATTCTATACAAATTATCCTCTATTGTATTTTCTACATAACTAAATTCGCTTTTTATAATATTAGGAATTTTTAAATATATATTTAAGCCCCTATATGTTTCTTTTATTTTTTTTAAATTCAACGGATTCCTTGTAAATAAATCTACTATTATATTTTTAAAACCACTATATACTACAGCTTTTAATTGTTCATATGTATATACTAAAAACATATACTTTGGTAAATTCTCTTCTTTTATTACATTTACATTATCATATATATTATCCACATTAACTTCTTCTATTTTTCCACATTGTGGATTGTTTTGGATTATTTTTTCTTCTATGGATTTTATAAACATCCTGCGACAATTATTTATTTCTGAAACAGGCAAAAATCCCTCCTCATAAAAATCAAAATTAATTTTATTTATCTTAAAAGGAGTTTCTCCACTTTTCATTAAATTTTCTTCTAGTTTTTCCATAGTTAAGGGTTTTTTTATAGCTTTTTCTATTTCTTTACCTTCTACTGAATAAAATTCTCCATTATACTCACAACTTAATTTTATTTTTTCTCCTACCTTAAAAAACAAATTAGCTTCTAGAGGAATTTTTTTACCGAATTCATCTTCATATACCTTACTTAAAGATTGTAAAAGTTCTACATCTGAAGTCTTATATAATTCATCTTTAACTTTATAATTTGATGGCTTTATTTTTACTAAATCACCTTTATATGCCTTTTCTACTTCTTTATTTTCCTTAATTATACTAGATACTATAAAACCTTTATCTCCATTTCTTATACCATCTTTTATTTTTAAATTTTGTTCTAATTTTATACTCTTATCCTTATTAACCTTTCCCAAATATAAACCTGTATTTTTAGGAAAAGAATATGCCATCATATCTTTGCCTTTATTTCCATAAATATATGCATTAGAAAAACCTTCTCTATTAAATAGTTGCATCAATTGTTTTTTATTTTCTTTTATCTTAAAGTTTTCTTTATTTATTATTGAATCTATAGCCTTTCTATAACTTCGAACTACTCCAGCTACATATTCTGGTCTTTTCATTCGCCCTTCTATTTTAAAAGATGTAGCTCCAGCTTTTATCAAATCCTCCATGTTTTCTATATTGCATATATCCTTAGGACTTAATAAATATCCTTTGCTTTCTTCTCCATTATTTTCATTTATTAAAGTATAAGGTAATCTACAAGGTTGTGCACACCTTCCCCTATTTCCACTTCTTCCGCCCAATATACTACTCATTAAACATTGACCTGAATAACAAATACAAAGAGCACCATGTATAAATATTTCTGTTTCAATACCTAAATCCTTTGATATGTATTCTATTTCTTTTAATGAAAGCTCTCTTGATAAAACTATTCTTTTAAATCCTAATTTTTTTAAAAATATAGCTCCTTCTCCATTATGTATTGTCATTTGAGTAGATGCATGAATCTCAAAATCTTTGTAATATTTACTTACTAACTTAGCTACTCCAGTATCTTGTATTATTAAAGCATCTACCCCTATATCATATAAAAAACCTATATATTTTATTGCCTCTTTTATCTCTTCTTCTTTTATCAATGTATTAACTGTAATATATACTTTAACCCCATATAAATGGCAATAATTTATAGCATTCTTTAATTCATCATCATTAAAGTTATTAGCATAGGCTCTAGCAGAAAATTTACTTCCACCCATATAAACCGCATCTGCTCCTGCTTGAACTGCTGCATATAAGCTTTCCATATTTCCTGCAGGAGCTAATAATTCTATATTATTCATACTTAACCTCTTTCCTAAATATTTTACTAAATTATATTATACACTAAATAATATTTTTTAAAAATTTAAACATATAAAACAAAGAGCTTTTCCTTTTGGAAAAGCTCTTTATTAATTTTTTACTGTTAGCGGATTACTTTTTTTCTTTTCTTTAGCCAAATTTAATTGACTATCCATTAGCTTTTTTTCTAAATCTAAAACCTTATATTTGCAAGATTGCAACTGAAATTTTAGTTCCTTATTTTGAATTTTAACTTTATTATTTTCTTCCATATATTTTTTTGCTGTTTTTTCCATTAACTCCATCTGTACTTGTAACTTCTTTATTTTCTCTTCATATTCTTTTACAAAATCATTCCCATCTTGCAATTCTAAATTTTTATTCTTTTCTTTCTCTTCCTCTAATAATTTTTTTACTTCCTCTAACTTTAGATTTTCATGATGCTGAACTTTTTTTAGCCTATCTATTTCTAATCGTAAATTTTCTATCTCTTCTTCTTTTTTTAGTCCTTCATCTACAGCATTTATTGCTGTTAATATAGAAGCTGAAGAAGTACTTAGTTTAGGATTATTATCTAGTATATTAGCTATCTTCTTATCCACATACCTAGCTACCTTGTGAAGATAATCCTCTTGTTCTTCTCCTTTTAAATTATACTCAACACCATTTATTTTAACCGTTATAATATTCATGAATACACCCTCTTAGATATTCCTATTATAAATGTTATTTTATACTACGCTTTATCAAAATAGGATTTATTATTTTTATGTTTAAATCTTATTATAATTAGCTATTTCTGTGGCACTTAAACCCTTGCTTAGATATATTATTTGTCATAATATCCTATAATAATTTTACCATAAAATATACATTTATAAAACAGAATTTTTACCTTTAATCTCTAAGTTGTGCTCCTAACTTATACTCTAAAGTTCTTACTATTTTATCATGAACCTTATTTACCTCTGAATCTTTAAGAGTTCTTTGAGAATTTCTATATACTATAGAATAAGCTATACTCTTCTTTCCTTCTGGTATTTGTTTTCCTTTATAAACATCAAATAGATGTATACTTTCAAGTATATTTCCTCCACAATTTTTAATTATATTTTCTATTTCTTGCACTAATACTGTATCATCTACAATTACTGCTATATCTCTAGTTACAGCCGGAAATTTTGGCAATTCCTTGTATTTCCTTTTAACATTAGCATATTTATATAAAACATCTAAATTTAATTCTGCTACATAACATCTTTCTTCTATATCATAATTATCTTGTACATCTGGATGTATTTCTCCTAATATACCTACATAATCTTTCTTTATATAAAGTTCTGCTGTTCTTCCAGGATGGAAAGTATAATTTTCTTCTTGTCTTTTTAACTTCCAATTATTTACACCCAATCCATCTAATATATTTTCTACTATACCTTTTAAATTAAAATAATCCACTGATCCATATAATCCTATAGTAAGTGTATTTTTTTCTTCTGGAAGTTCTGTAGGATCTTCTTTTGGAATATACACCTTTCCTATTTCAAATAAAGAAGCATAATCATTGTTTCTTGAATAGTTTCTACTTAAAGCTTCCATCATAGAAGGTATTGTAGTAGTTCTCATTATACTAAAATCTTCTCCTAAAGGATTCTTTATTTTAACTACCTTTCTTAAACTACTATCTTCTTTTAAATTAATTTTATCAAATACTTTTGGACTTGCAAAAGAATAACCTATAGATTGATTTAATCCACTAGCCATCAATGTTTCTATAACTTTATCATCTAGACGTTGCTTTTCATTTTTTCCTGCATCTATAGTAACACTTTTTATAGTAGTTGTTGGAATATTATTATATCCGCATATTCTTGCTATTTCTTCTGCTATATCTTCTTTTATATTTAAATCAGATCTAAAGGTTGGAATATTTATTTCTAAAATATCTCCTTGTATCTCTGTATTAAGATCTAATCTATCTAAATATTCCTGCATTTCTTCCTTTGATATATCTGTTCCTAAAAATTTATTTACCCAGTTACTATCTACCTTTAATACGTGAGGTTCTAATTTATTTTCATATACATCTACAGACCCCTTCATTACTTCTCCTGCACCTAGTTCTTGAATTAATTTACAAGCTCTATCCATAGCTAATTCCACTAGATTAGGATCTAAATCTTTTTCAAATCTAGAAGAAGCTTCTGTTCTTAATCCTAACTTTTTAGAAGATATTCTTATATTAGTTCCATCAAAATTAGCGCATTCTAATATTATTTCTTTTGTATCTTCTTTTACTTCTGAATTTGATCCTCCCATTATACCTGCAATAGCTATAGTTCTATCTCCATCTTTTATATTAAGTGTATCTGTATCTAATTCTCTTTCTATTTCATCTAATGTAGTAAACTTTTCTCCTTCTTTAGCTCTTTCTACCACTATAGTATTAGTTTTTATTTCTGTTCTATCAAAAGCATGCATCGGTTGACCTAATTCTAACATTACAAAATTCGTTATATCAACTATGTTATTTATAGGCCTAACCCCCGCTTCCAATAATCTTTCTTGCATCCAACCTGGTGATTGTTCTATTTTAACATTTTTAACCCCTCTGGCCATATATCTTCTACAAAACTTATCCTTTACTTCTACCTTTAAAGAGTCTTCTATGTTTTCACTAGATTTTGGAGTAAATTCTACAACTGGAATAGTATATTTTTTATTTAAAGTAGCAGCTGTTTCTCTTGCTATTCCTATTATACTTAAACAATCTGGTCTATTAGATGTAATTTCAAACTCTATAATGGAACTTTCCATTTTTAATACCTTTTTTATATCTTCTCCTATAGGTGTATCTTGATCTAAAATCATAAGTCCATGAACTGGTTTATCTCCCGCTATTCCTAGTTCCTCTTCAGAACAAAACATACCATTAGATACTTCTCCCCTTAGTTTTCCTTTTTTAATTTTTACCCCTCCATGTAATGTTGATCCATGAAGAGCTACAGGTATTATATCCATCTCTTTCATATTTGTAGCAGCTGTAACTATTTGAATATTTTCTTTTTTGCCTATATCAACTTGACAAATAGAAAGTTTATCTGCATCAGGATGTTTTCTTATCTCCATTATTTTTCCTGTTACTACATTTTGTATTTCATCCCCTGTAGTAATGACTTCTTCTACCTTTGATCCTGATAATGTAAGTCTATCCCCTAATTCTTTTGGAGAAATATCTATATCTATATAATCATTTAACCATTTAACTGGAACTTTCATTTGTTATACCTCCTCATATAATATAATTAACAAATATTTTGCATCTAACATACTTATTTAAAATTCTAAGTCCATACAATCAATTTTAAATATACTCAATAGTTTATGATAATAAGTTTTACAATAATTTCATTTTTAAGTTAAATCAAATCTTTAAAATTGATTTAAAAACCTCATGTCACTTTCATATAAAAGTCTTATATCATCTATTCCATATTTCATCATAACCATTCTGTCTACACCAAATCCAAATGCAAATCCACTATAAACTTCTGGATCTATATTACAATTTCTAAGAACTTGAGGATGAACCATTCCGCAACCTAAAAGTTCAATCCAACCACTACCTTTACATACTTTACAACCTTCTCCATTACATACAAAACATGTAGCATCCATTTCTGCTGATGGTTCTGTAAATGGGAAATGATGTGGTCTAAATTTAGTTTTAACATTATCTCCAAACATTCTTTTTGCAAATAATTCTAATGTACCCTTTAAATCTGAAAAAGTTATACCTTTATCTACTACTAACCCTTCCATCTGATAAAATATAGGTGAATGAGTAGCATCTACTGAATCAGAACGATAAACCTTTCCTGGTGCTATCATCTTAATTGGAGGTTTTTGATTTTCCATAGTTCTTATTTGTATTGGAGATGTTTGAGTTCTTAAAACTATATTATCATTTATATAAAAAGTATCTTGTTCTCCTCTTGCAGGATGATTTTTAGGTATATTTAGCGCTTCAAAATTGTATTTGTCAAGTTCAACTTCTGGTCCCTCTTCAATAGTAAATCCCATAGATATAAATATATCCTTCATGCTTTCTAATGTTAAATCTAAAGGATGTCTTTTACCTACTACTTGTTTCTTCCCTGGCATAGTTATATCTATAGTTTCATTTTCTAACCTCATAGCTTTTTCTTTGTTTTTTATATCAGAAAAAGCATTTTTTATAGTTTCTTCTATATATGATCTTATTTCATTAGCAACTTTACCTACAACTGGTCTTTCTTCTTGAGATAAAGATCCCATACCTCTAAGTATTTGTGTAAGTTCACCTTTTTTCCCTAAATATTTTACTCTTATGCTTTCCAATTCATCTTTGTTTAGAGCTGTTTTTAATTCATTTATTGCATTATCTTTAATCTTTTCTAACTTTTGTCGCATAACACAGTACTCCTTTCTATTTTTATAATTAACTTTAAAAAACTTTATAAATAAAAAAGTCCATCCCATAAAAGGGACGAACTAAATCCGCGGTACCACCCTAATTAATATAAATAAAAATTTATATTCTCTTAGTCAGTATTTATCGATACTGTATCGCTAAAAGCTACTATTATTTCACTTTTAGAACTCAGAAGTGAACTTCAGTATAAAATATTTTAGTAGGCTTTCAGCCAAAGACCTACACTCTCTTAAAAATATTTTAAACTTACTCTCTTCATCATAGTTTAATATTTTCTGTTTTTATCCTTTTCATAATTTTACATACTGTTTAGTTTTTTGTCAACACTATTTCATATTAATTTGCCTTATTCTTTCAAAAGTCATTATAGAACAAGCTACTGCCACATTTAAAGACTCTGCTAATCCCGGCATAGGTATTTTAACTTTTATATCACTGATATTATTTAAATCTTCACTTATTCCATTTCCTTCATTTCCTACAGCAATTATCATATTCTCTGTCATATTTACATCATAAAAATTATTATTTGTATCTAAAGAACTTATTAACAATCTAAATCCATTTTGTTGTAAAAATCTTACTTTATTTAAATTATCATCTTCTATTATAGGAATATAAAAAATAGACCCCATAGTAGATCTTAATGTTTTTTCATTATATACATCTACTGTTCCTTTTGTTGTTATAATACCTAATGCTCCTGCAGCATGAGCAGTCCTTATTATAGTACCCATATTACCTGGATCTTGAACTTTATCTACCAAAATATAAAAACCATTTTCCAAATCTAAACTTTCTTTTTTAAAGTAATTTATTACTGCTACTATACCCTGTGGATTTTCTGTATTGCTTATATTTTTTAAAACAGAATAACTAACTATATAAGTATCTATATTATCCTTTATGCTATATTTTTTGTATAATTCTTTTAATTTATTCAAACTTTTTTCTTCTATAAAAACTTTATCTATGTTGCTATTTGATTTCAATGCTTCTTCAAAGAATCTAAATCCTTCTATAATAAATTGTTGATTTTGTACTCTATATTTTTTTTCTCTTAATTTTCTTATCTCTTTTATTAGTTGATTATCTTTACTAGAAATCATATTTTATATAATGCACCTCATTTTAATATAAATTAATAGATTAAAATTTAATATTAAATTAATTTATCTTTGAAATACTAATATTAAATATTAATCTATATTTAATATTTCTACCTTAGTAAGATCTTCCTCACTACCTATAGCAACTATTATGTCTCCTGGTTCTATTCTATCTTCCGCAACTGGTGATACATTAATTTCTTCTCCTCTCTTTAAAGCAACTACATTTATTCCATAATTAGCTCTTATGTTTAGTTCATTAAGAGTTTTACCATGCCATATCTTTGGAGTTACTATTTCTGCTATACTATAATTTGGTGATAATTCTATATAGTCCAATATATTAGTAGACACTAAATTATGTGCAACTCTAACTCCCATATCCCTTTCTGGAAACACAACCCTATCTGCTCCTATTTTATATAAAATCTTAGCATGTATCTCACTATTTGCTTTAGCTATTATATATTTTACACCCATTTCTTTTACTAGTAAGGTAGCCATAGTACTAGCCTGTATATCTGATCCTATAGTTATAACAGCTACATCAAAATTTCTTATTCCTAAAGCCTTTAAACTATTTTCATCTGTAGCATCTATCTGTACTGAATGAGTAACACTATCTGATATATCTTGAACTATATCATCTCTTGAATCAATAGCCAACACATCATTTCCTAAAGTATATAAAGTCTTTGCAACAGAAGTACCAAATCTTCCAAGTCCTATAACAACAAATTGTTTTTTTCCCATAATAACACCTCTAACCTACTAATATTTTTTCTTCCGGATATTTAATAGAACTATTTTTTAGCTTTCTTGCAAAAGCTATAGCCAATGTTAATGGTCCAACTCTACCTATATACATAGTCAATAATATAACTATCTTCCCAATAGTACTCAATTTAGTAGTCAATCCTAAAGTTATACCTACTGTAGAAAAGGCAGATGTAGCTTCATATAAATAATATTCAAAAGGGAATTGAACCTCTGTTATTGATAATATCATGGTAACTGTAATAACTAAAGTTAAACTTATAATAGTTATAGCTAAAGCTCTATAAACAATTTCTTTGCTTATTCTTTTTTTATTTATCTCTGTATCTTGCTTACCTCTAACTACACAAATTACTGTCATTATAAGTACACCTGCAGTTGTAACTTTTATACCTCCAGCTGTAGAGCCTGAAGCCCCTCCTATAAACATTAAAATTATTGTTAAAAACTTTCCTGCCATGGTCATATCAGATGTAGAAATTGAATTAAATCCTGCAGTTCTTGGAGTAATAGCAGCAAAAAACGATGATAAGATCTTGTTGCCCAAAGTCATATTAGCCATAGTTCCTGGATTTCTACTTTCAAATACAAACATTAATATAGTTCCTACAAATACTAATAAAAATGTGGCCCAAAGCACTAATTTAGAATGGGTAGATAATTTTCTATGTCCTTTATAATGATATATTTCATACCATACATAAAATCCTAAGCTTCCTATTATTATTAAAAAAGATATAACTAAAACTATAACAGGATTATCATAAACAGTAGTTAAACTGCTAAAATTACCAAAAAGATCAAAACCAGCATTACAAAAAGCTGATATTGAATGAAAAATGCTATAATATATTCCTTTTGCTAATCCATATCTAGGGATAAATTGGGTTGATAATAACAATGATCCTCCTCCTTCCACAGAAAGAGTAAACAATAATATATATTTAGCCATTTTAACCAAACCTTGTATATTAAAAGTATTTAATGCTTCTTGCATAACAAGTCTTTCTTTTAATGTTATTTTCTTACCTAATAACAATGCAAGCAAAGTTGCAAAGGACATAAATCCTAGTCCTCCAATCTCGATAAGAAGCATAATAACTGTTTTTCCAAAATAAGTCCAATGTGTTCCCGTATCTACTACTATTAGTCCTGTAACACACACTGCAGATGTAGACGTAAATAGACAGTCTAAAAAAGGAGTTCTTTGTCCGCTTTGTGATGAAATAGGTAAACTAAGTAATATAGCTCCTATAAATATTACTATTGCAAATCCAATAGCTAATATTTGAACTGGGGTAAATCTCCTTTTCATACGTGGTATTTTCATTTACTTTTAATCCCTCCTGCCTAAAAGATAAACTTATTATAGCACTTACAATTCTTTTGTCAATTTTATGAAATATTAAAAAATACGGCTATTTAAGCCGTATTAATTCTTATAATTTAAATATTAAGCATTTAATTGTTTTTTAGCTACATCTACTAATTCAGCAAATGCTTTTGGATCATTTATAGCTATTTCTGAAAGCATTTTTCTATTTATATCAATTCCTGCACTCTTTATTCCATTCATGAATTTTGAATATGAAAGTCCATTCATTCTTGTAGCAGCATTTATTCTTGCTATCCATAACTTTCTATAATCTCTTTTCTTTAATTTTCTTCCTACATAAGCATTTCTTAATGCTCTTATAACTGATTCATTTGCTGTTTTAAATAACTTGCTCTTTCCACCGTAGTATCCTTTTGCAAGTTTTAATACTTTTTTATGACGTTTACGAGCATTCATAGCTCTTTTTACTCTTGCCATCCCAAACTACCTCCTTTGTACTTCTATTATTATAGGTATGGTAATACTTTCTTCATTACTTTTTCTTGACTTTCTGAAACATATCCAGCTTTTCTTAAATTTCTCTTAGTTTTTCTGCTTTTCTTTGTTAATATATGACTTTTATAAGCTTTAGCTCTCTTTAATTTACCTGTTCCAGTTACTTTAAATCTCTTTGCTGCAGCCCTTTTTGTTTTCATTTTTGGCATTGCGATTTCCTCCCCTCGTTATTACGCTTTCTTTGGCGCTAATATCATTATCATATTTCTTCCTTCTAGCTTAGGCGCTTTTTCAATAACACCTACTTCTTCTAATTTTTCATAAAAGTAATTTAATATTTTATTTCCTTTAAAGGAATAATCAGCTTCTCTACCTCTGAATCTAACAGTTACTTTAACTTTATTTCCTGCATTTAAAAATTTTCTAGCATTATTAGCTTTAATTTCTATATCATGTACTTCTATGGTTGGACTTAGTCTAACTTCTTTTATGTTTATAACCTTTTGATTTTTTTTAGCTTCTTTGTCTTTCTTTGTTTGTTCATATAAGAATTTACCATAATTCATTATTTTACAAACTGGTGGCTTTGCAGTTGGAGCTATAAGTACTAAATCTAGTTCCTTTTCATCTGCAATTTTTTGTGCCTCACTTGAAGATACTACTCCTAATTGTTCTCCATCGCTACCTACAAGTCTTACTTCCTTTTCACGGATTTGCTCATTCACAAGATAGTTTTTGTTAATAATCTTCACCTCCAAAAATATTAGACCGAAAACACTTAACAATTTTCATGTATAATAAATAAAAGACGGCATAAGCCGTCTTTATAAACAATAATACAAATTGAATTTATATACTCTAACCTTACTAGCCATGCTGTAAGGTGAGAAACGGCCTGTTTCTACTTACACAAAACATTATTAAGTTTTAGTTAAATTAAAATTAACTAACGAATAAGATTATACTATTAATATGTTAAAAAATCAATATCTTTTTATAAAAATTTTATATTTTTTTATTGATATAAAATAATCATTTATTAATTTGCTTTATTTTTAATTTCATTATTTATTTTTTCTATAAATTCTTCTAAAGATATATCTCCTAAATCTCCATCTTTTCTACTTCTAACAGCAACTTTTCCTGCTTCCATTTCTTTATCTCCAAGTATTAGCATATATGGAACCTTTTGAAGTTGAGCTTCTCTTATTTTATATCCTATTTTTTCATTTCTTGTATCAATTTCTACTCTTATATTATTTTCTTTAAGAACTTCTTCAACTTTCTTTAAATAATCATATTGAGAATCTGTTATATTCATTAATTTAACTTGTACTGGAGCAAGCCATGTTGGGAATGCACCTGCATATTGTTCTATTAATATACCTATAAATCTTTCAACACTTCCATATATAGTTCTATGAACCATAACAGGTCTGTGTTTCTCGCCATCTGGTCCTATATATGATAAATCAAATCTTTCTGGCATTTGGAAGTCAAGCTGAATAGTTCCACATTGCCATGTTCTTCCTATACAATCTTTCAAATGGAAATCTATCTTTGGACCATAAAATGCTCCATCTCCTTCATTTACCCTATATTCTTTTCCTATAGAGTCTAGAGCTTCTCTTAATCCATTAGTTGCTATTTCCCAATCTTCATCACTTCCCATAGAATCTTCTGGTCTTGTTGAAAGTTCTACAAAATACTCAAATCCAAATAATTTATAGAATTTATCTATTAATTTAATTATACCCACTATTTCTTCTTTTATTTGTTCCTTTGTCATATATAAATGAGCATCATCTTGTGTAAAACATCTTACTCTCATAAGTCCATGTAATGCTCCAGATAATTCATGTCTATGAACTATTCCTAATTCTGAAAGTCTTAATGGAAGATCCCTATAAGAATGCATAGAATTTTTATATACTAATATTCCTCCTGGGCAATTCATAGGTTTTATTGCATAATCATTATCATCTATATTTGTAAAGTACATATTTTCTTTATAATGATCCCAGTGACCTGATTGATGCCATAATTCTTCATTTAATATTAATGGTGTTCTTATTTCTTGATAACCAGCTTTTGTGTGTTCTTCTCTCCAAAAATTCTCAAGAATATTTCTTATAATCATTCCCTTTGGATGGAAGAATGGGAATCCTGGTCCTTCTTCATGTATACTAAATAAATCTAATTCTTTGCCTAATTTTCTATGATCTCTTTTTTTAGCTTCTTCAAGCATATTTAAATATTCATCTAACTGGCTTTTTTTAGGGAAAGCTGTACCATATATTCTTTGAAGCATTTTATTATTTTCATCACCTCTCCAGTAAGCTCCAGCTAAAGATAATAACTTTATAGCTTTAACTTTTCCTGTAGATGGTACATGAGGTCCTGCACATAAATCTGTAAATTCTCCTTGTTTATAGAAAGATATAACTTCTCCTTCTGGTAAATCTTCTATAAGTTCAACTTTATAATCCTCATTCTTTTCTTTCATAAGTTTTATTGCTTCTTCTCTTGGTAATTCAAATCTTTCTAGCTTGTGATCTTCTTTTATTATTTTTTTAATTTCTGATTCTATTTTTTCTAACATTTCTGGTGTAAAAGTAAAATCCGCTTCAAAATCATAATAAAAGCCAGTATCTATAGCAGGTCCTATAGCTAATTTTACTTCTGGGTATAATCTTTTAACAGCTTGAGCTAATATATGTGCACCTGTATGTCTTAAAGCCCATTTACCCATTTCATCTTCAAAAGTTAAAATTTCTAAACTACTATCATTGTGTAATTCAGTCATTAAGTCCACTGTTTCTCCGTTTATTTTAGCTGCTAGCGCTTTTTTATAAAGAGCAGGACTAATTTTCATAGCAACATCAGATATTTTTATTCCTTCTTCAAATTCCATTACTTTACCATCTTTTAATGTAATTTTTATCATAACATTGTCCTCCTTTAAGCAAAATTTATAAATAAAAAAACCCATCCCAACACATGGGACGAGTGTATTTTCGCGGTTCCACCCAATTTAATAGCAGTAAACTACTATTATCTCTTAATCCTTTAACGCAGGAAACGGTTATACTTACTCAATTCAGTATACAACTCTAAGGTGGTTTTCAATAGAACTTATTCAGAAAATCTTTCAGCCTATGGATCTTCTTCTCTTTGAACAGTAATCTATTTACTCTTCCTTTTCATAGTTTATAAATCTATTTTAATTTAGGTATATTATATTAGCTATAAAGTTAAATGTCAACACTATAATACTTTTTTATATAATTTATTAAAACTTATTATAATTATGCTTTAACTTAACAGATTTATCACTATTATAAATGTTAACCCTTTCTTCAAAAACATTCTTTATTGTATTAATTAATTCTTTATTTGTACAATTTTCTATATTATATATATTAATTTCTTTAGGCACATTAGTTATAAGCCAACTTATAAGCATATCATCTATAGATATATTTTCTACATATTTAACATCAGAAATTTCTATATAAACCTCTTCTGTTAAATCATTTCCTTCAGAATCTTTCAAGGTATATTTTCCAGTAGAATCTATTAGTATATTTAATTTATCTAATTTACTTTCTTCTATCTCTACAAAATACTTCAATAATTTTATAAATTCATTATATTCTTTATCTACCATATATTTTTCTACTATTTTATCTACTATACCTTTTATATCTTTAAATAATTCCCTGCACCTAAAAGTTAAAAACCCATCTATATTTATTTCATTATTTTCATCAACACACTTTTTAATTTTTTTTATTATCTCATTTTTTTTATTTAAACAATAAATAGAGTCTTCTATATATCTTTTATCCTTATCTTTTAAAACATCTGAGATTTTTTCTAATAATTCTTTTCTTTCATCTTTTTTTATAAAAAAATACGCATCTTCAATAAATTTATTAAGTTCTTTTTTTATAAATCTATCTATAGTTACATCATATAATATATTTACTAGCTCATTACTAATTAAATCTATAACTTTTTTATCTAAAAATTTTTCTTCACAGTATATTTTTATGAAGTGAGTTTTATCTTCTATATTTTCTGACAATCCTACTACAACATTTCTTGATTGAAAATATTCCTTTAATTCTACTAATTTATAAATCAAATCTTCTCTTTCATTATTATAGACTATTGTAAATAACAACATAATCTCACTCCTTTCCTTAGAAATAGTATGTGTTTAAAATAAATTCATATACTAAACAATTATAAAAAAATATCGACATATTCTTTTAAGATGTTGAAAATTTTTTTAAATAAAACTAATATAATACTTAGCATACTTTTTAAGGAGAATTTATTATGAAATTAGCTTTAGTAGATAATAGAATTTCTGATGAGGAAAAAAATAATTTAGAGAAAAGAAATATAAAAGTCATATTGTGCCCTTCTAGCAATCTTCTATATCCAGCTGTTTGTGGTCATCCTGATATGCTATTGCATATAATAGATGAGCAAACTATTATTGTACATAAAAATACAGACAAAGAATTTGTAAAATTATTAAAAAATTTAGGAATTAATGTTATATTATCTAGTAAATCTTTAGAAAATAAATATCCTGAAGATATAATATTGAATGCATTAAATATTGGAGATATATTCATGCACAAATTAAATTATACAGATCCTAATTTACTATCTTTGATAAAACATAAAAAATTATTAAATATTAACCAAGGATATTCTAAATGTTCTACTGCTATAGTTTCACCAAATGCAGTAATGACTAGTGATATCAAAATAGAAAAATTACTAAAAAAAAATGATATAGATGTGCTTTTATTACCACCAGGTGATATAATTTTACCAGGTTTAAATTATGGGTTTATTGGTGGTACCTGCGGACTTTTAGATGATAATACACTTGCTTTTTATGGTAATTTAAATATGTATAAATATGGTAATGAAGTTTTAAATTTCTTAAAAAAACATAATGTTAAACCTGTATTTTTGAGCGAAGGTAAATTAATCGATAGGGGTAGTATTTTTTGTTTAGATATTAGGTAGTAATTACATTGAAATAAATTTATTTTTGCAAATTTATCAATACAATAATAAAAATTTATTTTAACATATATTATTATTTCAAAAAAATTACATAATTCATTTTTAAGTATATTACATTTTTTAAGTGTAATATGTTGTATGAGTATTAGAAATATTTTTATTGTGGGATTTGCTCATTTATAAAAAGTTAGTTAAATTAAAAAAGATTTAATCTTAATTTACAAATAAAAATGTATTTTTTATTTTAAGTATATTAAAATTAAATCTTTTTTAATTTAACTATTTCATCTCTATTTTTTCAAATATGCCTTTAGATAATAGTATTCCTATAAAACTAATAAAACAATTATATAAAATCATAGCAACATACATATAAATTGTTCCGAATCCTCCTCCATATCTAAGAGAAAGTATTATAGATATTATTATTCCTGGAAATACCACTACTATTAATAAAATAAATTTTAATGTAGTCCCTATGACTTTACTAATATTGCTACCAAAAAATCTTCTTAAAACTAAATCAACATAGACAAATATTGCTCCAAAGCTTACATAAGTTAATGTAGCCAACAATATAACTATAAAATTAGGCTTAAATATAATCCCACTAATTATAAACAATACAAATCCATCAACAAAATTTTTAATATGATTAGCAAAAGTAGCGTAAAAAATTTTAATTTCTGAACTTTCTGGAATTAAGTATATATAAGGTTTAGATAGCTCTTCAGACCACTTCCCCTGAAATGTAAATATTAATAACATATATACTGCAAAATATATAACTGTATTTATATCACTATTTTTATTATTCATAAAAAATCCAAAAACTAAAGAACTTATCCCCATTATTAAAGTCATCTTATCTACAAAGAAAAATCCACTTCTTTTATACTCTAAAAATTGTCTTTCAAATATACTTTTAGCTCCTTTTGATTTTAATACTCCAATAATGTTTTTTCTTTTCATAGGTTTATTTAAATCTAAATTTCCTTTACCTTTTTTAGCTCTTTCTATTTTTCTTTCATTAACTTCGGTAGCTGACATGGCATCCTCATAATAATCCGTTTTTAGAATATATATTATAAATATTATAAATATTATAAATAAGAGTACTCCTAATAAGTTTATAAAAAATTTGTTATTTATACCTTCTATGGCAGCATTAAATATATTTATATTCCATCCTAGAAAAGGTATTCTAGAAAACATATCTAAACCTAAAAAAGTTATAAAAGCTAATTTTATAGATTTTACTTTAAATAATGTCCATAAAAAACCTATTCCAAATAATCCCAATAATAAATTAAGAGTATTCTTTATAAAATTTCTATATTTTTCTTCTTTAGCAGCTATAGAATATATTAATACAGATATGGTTGAATAAGAAAACATTAACGTAAATATCCCTACTATTATTGCTATAGCACCATTCTTACTTATAGAAAATAAATTATAAAGATTGGGTATTTGGAATAATAGTAACACAAGCATAATTATACTTTTATATAATTCTTTCAAGAATCCATATAGTAATACTCTTTGAGGTGGGATAGGAGCTGTAAATAAAAAATTCACATCACTTAATCTAAAAAGATTTTTACCGTTTTGGGTACCTGCATTAATAGCACTAAATATTGCATATAAAGTTGCAATAGTAGCTATAGCATTAAAAATTTCTTTTCCATTCTTCATCCTATTATTACTTGAATCTGGAGATATAATTAAAACAAAAGCTAAAAGTGCTATAAAAAAAATATATAATATAGCTTTAGCAGGCTTATTTTTTAGTTGTTTAAAATAATTTTTTATACTTTTTCTAACTATGTAGCTAAGAGATCCCATATTATCCCTCCGTTACTTCAAAAAATATTTCTTCTAAAGATTCGTTTTTATTAATCAATTCTTCCTTAGTCCTTGAAAAAACTATATTTCCTTCTTTCATTATTAACGCCTTATCCCATATTTCCGATATACTGTCTATTATATGAGTACTAATAATCACTGATGCACCCTCTTTTTTTAACTCCAAGAAAACTTTTTTTAATTCTTTTATAGCTTTAGGATCTAATCCTATCATAGGTTCATCAAATAATATAACCTTAGGGCTAGTAATTAAAGCTGAACATATACTAACCTTTTGTTGCATACCCTTTGATAACTCTGAGCCTAATTTATCTTTTTTATCCCATAAATCAAACCTTTTTAACATACTTTCAGCTTTATCTTTATAATCCTGTATTTTATAAGCATTAGCCATATATTCAATATGCTCATAAACAGTCAATAAATCATATAAAGCTGGTACCTCTGGTACATAAGCAAATTTAGATTTAGCTTCTAAGCTTTTATTATTTTTACCACAAATAGTTATTTCTCCTTGAAATCTTAAAAGGCCTGCAATGGCTTTTATACTTGTACTTTTTCCCGCTCCATTGGGTCCTAAAAGCACCGCTATTTCCCCTTCATTAACATCAAAAGAAACATTATTTACCGCTTTAAATTTACGATAATTTTTAGATAATCCTTTTACAGTAAGCATTAATTATCCCCCTTAAAATAAATTTTAAATAAAAAATTATTAATCCCCAATTATCAGAAATTTTCTCGCAAATTTTATTAACATAATTAGGTCAAAATAATTATATTTACAAATACATTAAAACAATGAAGAAATATATAGAAACAATGACCAAATCAATTTTTATTAAAGATATTTACTATTTATAAATTAAAATTTTATTCTTAAATTCAATATTTTTCTCTTTTCATTAAATAAATAGATTACAAATTTGTATAATCATAAATTTTTAAAACATATTTATTCTAACTATACAAAATACTTAACAAAAAGGCTTATGCTTTAACTTCTTATAGTCAAAGCATAAGCCTTTCTTATAACATTATTTAATTGGAGGCGCCACCCAGATTTGAACTGGGGATAAAGGCTTTGCAGGCCTCTGCCTTACCACTTGGCCATAGCGCCAT